>ERZ1048872.54-NODE-54-length-134543-cov-7.426938_pt1 | contig 134543 bp, 116 predicted proteins | sample MGYA00383100_ERZ1048872 | MGnify/ENA primary metagenome ERZ1048872 (study PRJEB29581, sample SAMEA5548370) | metagenome | biome: marine; feature: coastal; material: water | depth 50 m | study: Short-term variability in the microbial, nano- and picoplankton...
GTTCTTTAAATAAAATTTGGCCTTGGAAAGAAATCTTAAAAACACGAATCAATTCTCATGGTGAAGAAGTTACTTTACTAGACAAAAGTATTTTACCTACCTCTTATAATGGAAATAATCAACTCATAGTAGCTCTCATATTTATTATTATTGGATTTGCTACTATACTTATTTTAGAGAATTTAGGAAAACATAAAAACAACACATAATGCAAAGCACAAGAACCTTTAAAGATCGTGTGTTTTTAGTCATTAAAGGTTTGGCTATGGGAGCGGCTAATAAAGTTCCGGGTGTTTCTGGTGGTGTTGTTGCGTTTGTTGCTGGGTTTTACCAAGAGTTTATTTATTCCCTGCAACGCGTTAACAAAACAGCGTTTAAACTCCTATTTAACGGACGGTTTAAAAGTTTCTATCGCTATATCAATGGACGATTTTTAGGACTTCTATTTTTAGGAATGATTATAAGTTATTTTAGCGTCTCAAAAATTTTAGATTATTTAATTGTACACTATGAACTTTATGTTTGGAGTATATTCTTCGGAATGATTTTAGGCTCTATCTACTATATCAATAAAGATTTTGGCGAATGGAATAAAAAAACGATTACTGCATTAATTATTGGAGCAATTGCTGGTATCAGCATTAGCTTTTTGAATCCAGCCACAGAAAATGATAATCTCATCTTTGTCTTTTTTTGCGGAATAATTAGTGTTTCCGGTATGACACTTCCAGGATTTTCAGGTTCGTTTATATTAATATTACTGGGTAATTATGTGCTATTGTTGGTCGATTCTGTTAATGCACTTTACGATACACTATTTGAGATTTTTAGTGGTAATTTTGAATTTATACATAACCAAATAAGAATACGAATGCTAAAAGTATTAGCTGTATTTACTTTAGGTTCGGTAACAGGTTTAGTAACGTTTTCTCATATTCTAAATTATATATTACATCAATATAAAAATATTACGCTCGCTACAATAATTGGTTTTATTATTGGCTCGCTTGGAGTTGTTTGGCCGTGGAAAGAAACGTTATACAAAACCAATTCTGAAGGTCGTTTAATTCTCGATTCTACTGGAAAACAAATCATTGCCAATTATCAACGTTATTTCCCAGAATTCAATACCCAAACTTATATCGCAATTGCTTATATTGCCCTAGGAATCCTTATTGTATTAGGATTAGAATGGTATGGACAACGCACAAGACAAGTCAAAGCTTAAATTCGGATTAGTAGGTCGAGATATCTCTTACTCTTTTTCGAGAGGGTATTTTGCTGATAAATTTAAAGAAGAAAACTTACCACATACTTATGTGAATTTCGATTTACAATCCATAATCGAATTAGATGCTATCATCAAAAACACACCAAACTTAAAAGGATTAAATGTTACTATTCCTTATAAAGAATCAGTGATCCCAATGATGGATGACTTAAATAAACGTGCACGGAAAATAGGCGCCGTAAACACCATTAGAATTACACGCTACAAAAAGTTAGTTGGCTATAATACTGATTATTATGGGTTTAAAAACTCTTTAAAACCATACCTGAAAAAACATCATAAACGCGCCTTAATTCTTGGTACAGGTGGAGCTTCAAAAGCAATTGCTTATGCGCTAAAAAAATTAAAAATCGATTATGATTATGTTTCTCGCTCAGAAAAAGAAGGTGTGAAATTTTTGTATTCAGATCTGACCGAAGAAATTATTGCATCCTATTCAATTATAATAAATTGTACACCTATTGGTACTTTCCCAATTGTTAATGAATGCCCGGACATACCGTATGAAGCTATAACAGAAAAGCATATTTTATATGACCTAATCTATAATCCTGAGCAAACAAAATTTCTTAGCTGTGGTGATTTAAAAGGTGCCACAACTATAAATGGATTAGAAATGCTAAAGTTACAAGCAGAAAAATCGTGGGAAATATGGAATAAGTCCTAAAACACTTACAAAAACATAAGTGAATTTAGCATTTTTATTTATATCTCATCAATTGTTACTATCTTTAACCTACTATTAAAATTATGACACATGTCTGAGAATGATATCCTGCAAGAAGCAGATGGAAAAAACGAAGTAGAATCACAAGAAACTACTCCTAATCAAGAAACAACTTCAACTATTGAAAATGAAATTGAAGTTAAAACCAACGACACAACAGAGCCTGAAATTGTTGCTGAGGTTAAAGAAAATGTAAAACCAGAAGAACCAGAAGCACAAGCTGAAGGGTCCAAAGAAGACCCTTCAACAGAAGAGAATGTTGAAGTTGAAGTTAAGGCTGAAACTGAGGATCATGTGGATGAAATTGAAGCATCAAACGCTGAAGATGCAGAAGATGAATCTAATGCCGAACGTCACGATTTAGAAGACAAGGATTACCATGCCATGACAATGGATCAGTTGGTAACTGAATTTAATACGTTATTAAAGCATCATAAAATTCAGACTATATCGAAACACGTTAATGAAATTAAAGGAGAATTCAACGCAAAATTTGGGGCTTTAATCGAAGAAAAGAAAGAAGAATTTATAGCTGAAGGTGGTAATGTAATTGACTTTTATTATACCAACGATACTAAAAAATTGTTCAATACTTTTTACAAAGAATACAAACAATCTATAAATGCTTACTATAAAGAAAGAGAGCAAAATCTTAAGCTAAATCTAGAAAATAGACTACAAATTATAGAGGATATTAAAGGATTACTCAATGTTGAAGAAAACATGGGTACAACCTATAAACACTTTAAAGAATTACAAGAAAGCTGGCGAAATGCTGGTCCAATCCCTAGAGACAAATACAATAATGCTTGGAACACATATCATCATCATGTAGAGCGTTTTTACGACTTCTTGCATCTTAATAACGATTTGCGAGATATGGACTTTAAGCACAATTATGAACAAAAATTAAAAATCATAGAACGTGCGGAAGAGTTAGCAAAAGATGAGAACACCAATCGATCGTTTAGAGAATTACAAGTATTACACAAACTTTGGAAAGAAGAACTGGGACCAGTTGGTAAAGCTCACAGAGAAGAAATTTGGGAGCGTTTTAGTAATGCTACTAAAACCATACATGATAAGCGACAAGCTTATTATGCAGATATGGATAAAGCTCATGAAAAAAATCTTGAACGCAAAGAAGAAATCATTGCGCAGATTAATGCGATAAATGAGGACACAACGAATTCTCATGGTACTTGGCAGAAAAAAATTAAAACGATAGAAAAACTTCGTGAAGATTTTTTTAATGCTGGCAAAGTACCAATAAAAGTGAATGAAGCTACCTGGACTAAGTTTAAAGAATCTGTTAGAACTTTTAATCGAAGTAAAAATCACTTCTATAAAGATTTAAAGAAAGAACAGTACACAAATCTCACTAAGAAAAAAGATTTAATAAAAGTTGCTGAAGATAATAAAGACAGTGAAGATTTTTCAACCGTTACTCCACTAATGAAGAAAATTCAGAGCGAATGGAAAAAAATTGGACATGTACCAAGACGCGATAGTGATAAGATCTGGAAGCAATTTAAAGGTGCATGTAACCACTATTTTGATAGAATGCATGCCGTTCGTAAGGCAGAAAATCAACATTTATATGATGCCTTTGATAAAAAAGTAAAACTACTTGACGGTCTTAAAGCAATGGAACTAACTGAAGACCCAAATGCTGATATAAAAACACTTCAATCTAAAATTTCTGAATGGAAAGAAGTGGGTTATGTACCACAAAACAAACGATACATAGACGGTAAATTCTACAAAGCCATTGATGATGCTTTTGACAAGTTGAAAATGGATAAGTATAAACTAGAAATGATAAAGTTTGAAAGTAAACTTGAAAATCTTGCAAACTCTGATGACACACGACTTTTAGATAACGAGCAAAACTTTATCCGTAAAAAGATAGATGATATAAAATCTGAAATTAACCAATTAGAAAACAACCTGCAGTTTTTCTCAAATGTAAAATCTGACAATCCTTTAGTTAAAGATGTACATAAAAACATTGATAACCACAAAAAGCAATTAGATACATGGATAGCTAAGTTGACCAAAGTTCGTGGGATGTATTCATAATGCAGCCTTTTAATACAACATAAAATCAAAACCCACTTGTGCTTTACAAGTGGGTTTTGTCCTAACTAAACTAAATTAACCTTAATTACAACCGCTTAAAATAATAATTAAGATCTCCTACTAAGATTATAAAAACGTTTATTGCTTTTACATACAGTATTTACGGACAAAATTTAGCTTTGGATGTTGTACTTATAATTTTTAAGAATTTTTAACAGAACTAATATTCTCATTCTGAGTACATCGAGGAATCGATAACCTAGTTATGAAAGATTCTCCAGTCACTTTGTTCCAAATGAATTACAGAGCTATATTGACTTTGCCTCTTCCCAAAATACATCCATCTCAGAAAGGGTCATATCTTTAAGAGACTTGTTAAGATCTTCGGCTTTACTTTCTAGATATTGAAAGCGTTTTATAAATTTTTTATTTGTACGCTCTAAAGCATTTTCAGGATTTACTTTTAAGAATCGAGCGTAATTTATCATTGAAAACAAGACATCCCCAAATTCGCTTTCAATGGCATCTTTATCGCCATTTGCAATTTCTACTTTAAGTTCCGACAGCTCCTCCTCTACTTTTTCAAATACTTGTTCTGGTTGTTCCCAATCAAATCCTACTCCAGCTACTTTATCTTGTATGCGATTGGCTTTTACCATAGCTGGTAAACTTTTAGGCACACCCTCTAAAACACTCTTCTTACCTTCTTTAAGCTTTAGTTGCTCCCAATTACGTTTAACGTCTTCTTCGTTTTCAACTACAACATCACCATAAATATGTGGATGACGGTCTACCAATTTATCGCAAATACTGTTGCATACATCTGCAATATCAAAGTCATTGGTTTCACTTCCAATTTTAGAATAAAAAACGATATGGAGTAAAACATCACCCAACTCTTTTTTAACTTCATCTAAATCATTATCGAGTATAGCATCGCCAAGTTCATAAACCTCTTCGATGGTTAAATGACGTAATGATTCCATAGTTTGCTTTTTATCCCATGGACATTGCTCTCGCAACTCATCCATAATAATCAACAAACGTTCAAAAGCTTTTAATTGGGCAGTTTTATCAGACATGCTTATTCTTCCTCCGACTTATCTTCATCCTCTTCAGATTCAAGAGTATCTAAAAGACTATTCTTTTGAAGTAGGTTATACCACTGAACTATTTTCTTGATATCTGAAGGATATACACGATCCTCATCATAATCTGGCAATATTTCAAAGAAAAACTCTTCTAATATATCTTTGCCATCTTTATGACTTATCGCTGTTTGTTCGCCATTCTCTCTAACTTTTACCTTTTTAAGAACATCGCTTAAAGGCACCTCTTCAGTTAACGTATAAATTGCTATCTCACTCAGAATACTTATGTTACTATGTGCACCAACTGTGATACGTTTTTTATCTATTAAAGATTCTACAACAGCTCCTGTTCTAGTCTGTGTAACGATTTGGTATAATCCTGGTTTCCCAGATATGGATAAAATTTTATCTAAACTCATATTTAATTTTCTTTCCTGTCAAACTTTTGACATAAATATTGTATTAACGTTTTCTGCTCATAGCAGGAAAACGCATTCTGTAATCTATTTTAATCTTTCCTTTAGAAATATTAGTAAGCTTCCCTTTTATTAAACGTTTTTTAAATGATGATAGTTTATCTGTGAATAAAATGCCTTCAATATGATCATATTCATGCTGAATAACTCTCGCAATTAAACCATCATATTCTTCAACATGTGTTTCAAAATTTTCATCTTGATATTGAATTTTAATCTTTGGTTGTCTAAAAACATCTTCCCTAACATCTGGAATACTTAAACACCCTTCATTAAAGGCCCATTCATCACCTTCTTCTTCTAATATCTGTGCATTTATAAACGTTTTTTTGAAATTTTTCATTTGCTCTCTTTCCTCTTGAGAAAGATCTTCATCTTCAGAAAACGGTTCTGTATCAACTAAAAATATACGAATAGGCAAACCAATTTGTGGTGCAGCCAAACCAACACCAAACGCACCATACATGGTTTCGTACATGTTCTCTAAAAGCACATCTAACTTAGGGTAGTCTTTATCGATTTCCTTAGCTTTCTTCTTTAATACGGCATCGCCATAAGCAACGATAGGTAAAATCATAATTCGTTTATTTTCGGGTGCAAAAGTACAATTCTTATTTAAAATTGTGAAGCCAAATAACTTTGTAATATCAATGTTGCACTGATTTCGTCAATCAAAGCTTTGTTTTGACGCTGTTTTTTCTTTAAACCACTGTCAATCATTGTCTGAAAAGCCATTTTTGATGTAAAACGCTCATCCACGCGATCAACCGGAATATGAGGTATAGTTTTAGCCAATTGCTTTAAGAATTTTTGAATATACACTTCACTCTCAGATGCAGTATTATTCATTTGCTTTGGGAGACCAACGACAAATTTTTCTACATTTTCCGTAGCAACATAATTTTTTAAATAAGACACAAGTTCTTTCGTTTCAACAGTTGTTAATCCAGATGCAATTATTTGCATCTCGTCTGTTACTGCCAAACCTGTTCGCTTAGTTCCATAGTCTATTGCTAAAATCCTTCCCATATTTTGCAAAGATAACACAATAAAAAACGCCTCTCAGTAAAAAGAAGCGTTTTAAATTAGCTATAAATTAAGCTTTGATTGTATTACCCTCTAAATAACAAATCATCCTAATTACAAATAAGACACGGTAATATTATTTAAGTCACAATTTTTATAAAATACTTTTTGATAACTCCTTATGAGCTTATCTTTACGGCTAAATATTTATTGTTTTAAACATGACACAATTACAATCTATCATAGAAAATGCATGGAACGATCGTTCTCAATTGAAAAATACAGAAACCATTAATGCTATTCGTAGTGTAGTCGACCTAATTGATTCTGGTGAATTAAGAGTCGCAAAACCAATTGAAGGTGGTTGGCAAGTTAACGAATGGGTTAAAAAAGCAGTAGTTCTTTATTTCCCCATTCAGAAAATGGAAACTTTTGAAGTCGGTATTTTTGAATACCATGACAAAATACCGTTAAAACGAAATTATGCTGAAAAAGGAATACGCGTTGTGCCTCATGCCGTTGCAAGACATGGAGCATATATTTCTTCTGGCACTATTTTAATGCCAAGTTATGTAAATATTGGAGCCTATGTAGATGAAGGCACGATGGTAGATACATGGGCAACCGTTGGTAGTTGCGCTCAGATTGGAAAAAATGTACATCTTTCTGGTGGTGTAGGTATTGGTGGTGTTTTAGAACCTTTACAGGCTGCTCCTGTAATTATAGAAGATGGAGCTTTTATTGGTTCGCGTTGTATCGTAGTTGAAGGTGTAAGAGTTGAAAAAGAAGCCGTTTTAGGTGCTAACGTTGTATTAACAATGAGTACCAAAATTATAGATGTAACTGGCGATGAACCAATAGAAACAAAAGGTGTTGTACCTGCACGCTCTGTAGTAATTCCTGGCAGTTACACTAAAAAGTTTAAAGCTGGAGAATTTCAAGTACCATGTGCTCTAATTATTGGAAAGCGAAAAGAAAGTACAGACAAGAAAACTTCTTTAAATGATGCTTTACGTGAATATGATGTAGCAGTTTAGTGATGGACAAAGCAAAGAATGTTTTATGGACAGGTGGTTGGGATTCTACTTTTAGAGTTATTCAACTCTACCAGCGAGGCTTAACACTTCAACCCATTTATGTAATTGACCCAAGTAGAAGCTCCACTCAAAAAGAGATTGAAACCATTAAATTGTTAACAAACCAAATTCAATTACGATTTAAAAATTCTGATGAAAAAATCTTACCTGTTAAGCTAATTAAAAGAAAGGATATTCGTTCTAATTTGTACCTTAAAGTAATCTACAAGCTAATTAAAAGAAAGCGAAGAATAGGAACACAATATAAGTGGTTGGCTTATTTAGCAAAACAATACTCGGGATTAGAGCAAGGACTTCATAAAGAAGATAGAGATTGTCTATTTTATTATAATGAATTAAAAGAAATCACAGATGAAACAGGTGGTAAAAACTGGGTTATAGATAGAAAAAAAATAGATTTTCTTAGAAGTCAGCTATTTAAAAACATAAGATTTCCATTAATGTACATTTCTAAATTAGAAATGAAAAGTTATGCTGAAAAGCATGGTTTCTTAGATATTATGAATAACACTTGGTTTTGCCATAAGTCTAATGAAAAACCTTGTGGCAAATGTGGACCTTGCAAACAGTATGTTGTAGATGGTTTTGGCTATAGGCTAGAAGGATGAATTTTATTTTATATTTACTAAAACTATATTAATAATGCCAAACAAAATACGCCGATTCGCTCTAAGGCATTTGCGCAAAATGCGCTCATTACCACCAAAAATATATGCGAAAATTCATTACGAACATTTTTCTGGCAAAAAACTAGACTTAGATAATCCTCAAGATTTTAATGCCAAATTAGAATGGTACAAAGTCTTCTTTAGACCTAAAATTTTAAACACCTTAGCGGATAAGTTTGAGGTCAGAAAATTTATAGAAGATACGATTGGCAAACAATACCTTAACGAACTTTATGCAGTTTATGATAATCCTGAGGACATTGATTTTGACGCATTGCCGAATAAATTTATTATAAAAGCTAACCATACCAATGGTCATAATCTTATTGTAAAAAACAAAGAAGATCTAGACAGGAAAAAAGTCATTAAAAAATTTAAAAAATGGTTAGACAAAAATCAATACTACAGAAGAGGTCAAGAATGGGCTTATAAAGACATTAAACCAAAAATAATTATTGAAAAATTCTTAAAAGAAGACGACAAAAATACTTTGGTTGACTATAAATTTTACTGCTTTAACGGCAAACCAAAATTTATTGATGTACATTTAGATAGAGAAGAAGATCACAAACAAGGCTGTTTTGATTTGGAATACAACTTACTACTTTTTGGAAAAAGTAAAAGCTACAAGAGCATATCTTCAAAAATAGACAAGCCTAGTAATCTTGAGGAAATGGTAACACTATCTAAAATTTTGGCTAAAAACCTTCCTTTTGTGCGTGTTGATTTTTATTCCGTTAATGGAAAAACCGTTTTTGGTGAAATGACGTTCTACCCATCTGATGCTAGAAAAGCATTTTATCCAGAGGAATACAATAAGATTATTGGTGATTATTTTAAACTTCCAAAGCTTAACTCAAATAATGATGTGATTAAACACTTAGAAGATGTCACATACTAAAAATGCAGTTTTATAATGAATACCTCTCTAGACGATATAAAAGTTGACGCCGTAATATCTTGGGTAGATGGCAATACTGATGCTTACAAAGACAAGATTACTCCTTATCTAAAAAAACAAGCCATTGATGCAAAAAGCTTTAATTCTAGGTATGCTCAGGTTAATGAAATAGAATATACGGTAAATTCAATCTTAAAATATGCTCCCTTTGTTGAATCCATATATATTATTACTGATAATCAAACTCCAGAATTCCTTAGGCAAACAGTGTCTAAGTACAATAAAGTAAATATTATTGACCACAATATTGTTTTTGAAGGCCTTGAGCATAATTTACCAACATTCAATAGCAGAACGATAGAAAGTTGTATTCATAGAATACCAGAATTATCAGAACATTTTATCTATTTAAACGACGATTTTTTTATTATAAATCCTACGACTAAGAACGATTTTTTTACAGACAAAGGTTATCCCATTTTAAGAGGCATGTGGCAACAGTTTGAATCTAAGAAATTTTACAAAAAAGAGAAGAAAGACAAAGCGACTCATAAAGTTGCACAAGAAAAAGCGGCAAAGATTCTCGGATTTAAAAAACTATATCGCTTTAAGCACACACCTCATGCTATGAGGAAATCTACTTTAGCAACTTTCTTTAATAAAAACCCAGAAGTTTTTCAGGAGAACATAAAGTATAAATTTAGAAATAGAGCACAGTTTTTACCAGTTGCATTGGCAAATCACTTAGAGATAAAAAATAAAACCTGTCATTTTAAAAGTGACTTACAATTAATGTATTTTAGATCGTACAAAAAACCTATGATTTGGTATAAATTTAAACTCAACGTAAAAGCAAAACGGAATTTATTCCTTGGGTTACAGAGTCTAGATCGCTCTCCTCCTCATATATTGGACTATATATTAAATTGGCTAGATGAACGAGTGAGTTAAAATAGATTTCAAGGAAGCTTAATGCAACGAATAAAGCTTAAAGAATGACAAATGGAGTATAATTTTTTAATATACATATCATACAGTTACGCAGTTCCTATAGGTAATCCTTTAGCGCAAGAGATTGTTGAGCGAGGTGATAATGTTAAATGGTTTAGTGATTTAGAAGATGGGAAAAATGCATTGAAAAAGAAGACAAATGTATTGAGCTCAATAGACGAGGTTATTAGCTATAAACCACATGTTGTTTTAGCAGCAACAGACGACATTCCGGATTTTATAACTGGGCTCAAAGTGCAGATATTTCACGGTTTTTTTGCTCAAAAACGACCTGAAGGAAACGACAAATTTGCTCATTTTAGAATCCGTGGTTTTTTCGATTTATATTGTACTCAAGGTCCCACTTCCACCTCTGGATTTAAAGATCAGCAAAAAAAACAGCCGCACTTTGAAGTAATAGAAACGGGATGGAGTAAGGTCGATCCTCTATTTCCTATTATTCCAAAAGAAAGAAGTAATAAACCTACAATAATGATTGCTTCTACGTTTTCAAAACGATTAAGTTTAGCGTTACGAAACGAGGTTTACGATGAAATTAAGCATCTATCAGAAAGTGATAAATATGAATTTATAATGGTTTTACATCCTAAATTACCTTCTGAAACAAAGGACAAATGGAAATTATTGGAAAGTAAAAATTTCACTTATCATAACACTACAGACTTAATTCCCTTATTTAAAAAGGCAGACATTATGTTTGCTGATAACACATCTGCTATTCAAGAATTTTTACTTCAAAAGAAACCTGTTGTAACATATAATCACACATTTAATCACGATTATTTAATAAATATTACAACACCTGACGCTATAGAAAATGCATTTATTAAAGCTCTTGAAACACCTCAAATTTTAATTAAATCTATAGATAAGTTTATTAATCAATTACATCCATATTTTGATGGTAAATCAAGTAAACGGGTTATTGATGCATGTATTTCATTTTTGCATAAAGACAAAAGTTCTTTAAAAAAGAAACCTCTCAACCTAATTAGAAAATATAAGATAAGAAAACGTTTAAAGCATTTTACATTTAAGTCATTCTCAAAGGCGTACACTATTAAAAAGTAATTTAATTTTTATTAATACCGAAATTGCAATACGTACTTTTTGATTGAATTGTTTCTTGCCTAATTTTTTTATTTGCTAATAAAACATCAGCATTTTTATACGGTCTTCTATGATGCAAATGCAAACAGATAGCACTATATCTAATCTGTAAAAATTTAATACCATTATTCTTTAGGCGTTCACCTACTTCTCTATCTTCTGCCCCATACTCCATACGTTCATCAAAACCGTTAACCGCAATAATATCTTCTTTCCAACATGAGACGTTCATACCATCAAATGTTGCTTTAGTTGGTGTCAATTTGTTTAATAGCTTTACTTTAAACTTAGACGTTGTTAGCTTATTTAATTTAAAACTTTTAGGCTGCCCTTGAGATATTAACCAAGTTTTTTTAAAACATTTTTGACTTGTAATTAAGTCTCTTGTAACTTTATTAGATAATGCTTCTGTTAATTTAAAATAACCACCAGATAAAGCACAGTTCTCCTGTCTCAGTCGTAGATGTGTCTCAACAAAGTCTTTACGAGCCACGCAGTCACCATCTGTAAAAATTAAGTAGTTAGTAATTGAAGCAACTATAGCCTTATTTAAAATCTTCGTTTTCTGAAAACCATTATCTTCTTGCCAAAGGTGACTAACTTTTAAATCCGTCGATTTAGTAAACTCATCAATTATAGCTTTTGTTCTTTCGTCAGATCCATCATCTGCAATAATAATTTCAAACGATTTTAGAGTCTGAATATCATAACTAGACAAAACTAACTGCAACCATTTTGGTTGGTTATAAGTACTAATAATAACAGAAGCTTGCAGATTAGATTCCATAAGCGCAAAAATACTATTTTTACAGCATTGAAATTACAACAATGCTAAAACTATCTGGAGTCATTATTACATTTAATGAAGAACGAAACATAGAACAATGTTTACAATCATTAGTAAATATTGTTGATGAAATTATTGTTGTAGATTCTTTTTCTACTGACAAAACCAAATCTATTTGTCAACGATTTAATGTAAACTTCATTGAACAGGAATTTCTGGGTTATATTGAACAGAAGAATTTTGCTATAACTCAGGCCAGCTATGACCATGTGGTTTCTTTAGATGGAGACGAATCCTTATCTAATAAATTACAAAAATCTATAATCGAATTAAAAACCAAATGGGAGTTAGATGGATATTACGCTAATCGTTTTAATAATTTCTGTGGACAATGGATAAAACATTCCGATTGGTATCCAAATAAAAAATTACGTGTTTTTGACAGGCGAAAAGCAGAATGGCAAGGTCTTAATCCTCATGACAATGTTCAACTACATGATGCCAATGCTAAAACCGGATATTTAAAAGGAGATATTTTACATAAAACGTATCAGACTTATTCAGAATTTAATCAAAAAACCGAATACTTTTCTACCATTGCAGCCAAAGCCTATTTTGATATTGGCAAGACTGCTCCTTTATGGAAAATAATATGGAATCCAAGTTGGGCATTTTTTAAATCTTATGTTTTAAGACTAGGATTTTTAGATGGATATAATGGTTATGTAATATGCAAAGAAACGGCAAAAATCACTTATTTAAAGTATTCAAAATTACGTGAATTACAAAAAAAATCTAAGACTTAAATCGTTTTTTAAGACGCTTTTTTCTGGCAACTACTGCTCTAAAGGTTTCAACTTCCTTCCACATTAAATTAAAAACGTCTTCGTAAGATTCATTACAACATTTAGCATATTCATCACTCATTATTTCAACCATATGCTTGTATTTAGATAATCTGGCAAAGTTTTTCATTCGTCCTTCAAAATCCATGGCACCAAATTTCATTCTATTTAAATCCACTAAATAAAACTCATACTCATCTCCTACTTTTTTAATCAATGTATTACCTGGTGAATGATCTAAAAACTCAATACCTTTTTCATGCAACAAAAACGTAAATCTTGTAAAGGCACGCAGAATAGTATCGTAATCTGGGTAATTAAAATCGTTAATCAACTCTCTATACGTTAAATCACAATCTAATTGTTTAGATATGTAATAGCTCTTTTTTAAAAGTAGTCGTGTTTTAAACTCATAATAAGCAATAGGGTCTGGCGTACCTATTCCTAATGCTTTGAGTTTTAATCCATACTCATAAGACCGCTGTGCTTTGCTCTTTCTAAAAAAACTATAAGCAATCTGGTTAATTAAATTAGGTACTTTAAAAGATTTAATATTTATGGAATAGCCATCTAACTCATATAATCGAAGCGTATTTCGTTTTTGGTCTCCAAACGGCTTTCCTTTAGAATCAAAATTTGTGATACAATCGTGCAAGAAATCCTTGTGTTCAATATACTCTGAATTAATCTCGTAATGCATAGTGCAAAACTACAATTAGTTTTTGTGTTTTAATGCGTAATTGATTTTAAAAGATTATCTATCTATCGTATCTTTGCACAGCTGAATAATTATGAATCATAAACAAGCTTTAAAACAAAATATTTTTAAAACCGTTTCTCAATCTGCTGACGAATTACAAGTGGATTGTTATGTTATAGGTGGATTTGTGCGTGATTATTTTTTAGAGCGTACTAATGCAAAAGATATAGATATTGTTGCCATAGGAAGTGGCATAGAACTAGCAAAACAAGTCGCTAAAAACTTACCTAACAATCCAAAAGTTCAGGTTTTTAAAACTTACGGTACTGCAATGCTACGTCACGACGATATAGAAATAGAATTTGTAGGTGCTCGTAAAGAAAGTTATACAGAAGACAGCAGAAACCCAATTGTAGAAAACGGTACACTTGAAGATGACCAAAACCGACGTGATTTTACCATTAATGCATTAGCAATAAGTCTAAATAAAAATAACTTTGGAGAGTTGCTCGATCCTTTCCTTGGTATTAGTGATTTAGATAAAGGTATAATACGCACACCGTTAAATCCTGATATCACCTATAGCGACGATCCGTTGCGTATGATGCGCGCCATTCGTTTTGCAACGCAATTAGATTTTAAAATTGAAGAGGCTTCCCTAAATGCGATTACAGATAATAAAGACCGAATAAAAATTATTACTAAAGAACGTATTGTTGTAGAATTAAATAAAATTATTGAAAGCAACACACCTTCAATCGGATTTATTTTGCTCGAAAAAACAGGATTATTAGAGTACATTCTACCAGAAATAACAGCACTTAAAGGCATTGATGAAATCGAAGGTCAACGTCATAAAGACAATTTTTACCACACGCTAGAAGTCGTAGATAATATCGCTAAAACCACAGATAATTTATGGTTACGTTGGGCTGCATTATTGCACGATATTGGCAAAGCGCCAACTAAGAAGTTTCATAAAAAAATTGGATGGACGTTTCATGCGCATGAGTTTGTAGGTTCTAAAATGGTTTACAAATTATTTAAACGTCTTAAAATGCCATTGAATGACAAAATGAAATTTGTACAAAAAATGGTATTTATGAGTTCTCGACCAATTGTTTTAGCATCAGAAGTAACTGATTCTGCAGTAAGACGTTTGGTGTTTGATGCAGGAGATTATGTTGATGATTTAATGACACTTTGCGAGGCAGATATTACCACCAAAAACCCTAAGAAGTTTAAGAAATATCATAACAACTTTAAAGTCGTTAGAGATAAAATTGTTGAAGTAGAAGAGCGCGATCAAATTCGTAATTTTCAACCACCAGTTTCAGGTGAAGAAATTATGAAAACCTTCAACCTAAAACCTTCAAGAGAAATTGGTGTGATTAAAGAGGCCATAAAAGAAGCTATATTAGAAGGAGAAATCCCAAATGATCGTGAGGCTGCTTTTAAGTTAATGATTGAAAAAGGAAAACAACTAGGACTACATATAGATGAAAAAAAACAATAAAGCCGTTATATATTGGCTACTAACAGGTTGCATTTTAATTTTTATAATGGTAGTTGTTGGTGGTATTACACGACTCACACATTCTGGTTTATCTATTTCTAATTACAAACTAATTTCCGGTACTATTCCACCAATGAATGCAACCGAATGGAATGAAGCTTTTGACCTATACAAACAATATCCTGAATATCAACTATTGAACTATGGGATGTCGATTGAAGAATTTAAAGACATCTACTTTTGGGAATGGATACACAGAGTTATTGGTCGTTTTATAGGAGTCGTATTTATTGTTCCTTTTCTATATTTCCTTATCAGGAAACAACTTTCAAAATCAACGATTAAAAAATCCATTATCCTTTTGGTTATGGGAGGATTCCAAGGTTTTTTAGGTTGGTATATGGTAAAAAGTGGATTAGTTGATCGGCCTGATGTAAGTCACTACAGACTCGCTGCTCATTTAACAACCGCATTCTTAACCTTTGCTTACACGTTTTGGGTAGCTTTAGATTTAGTATTTCCAGATAAAAAAATAGTGGAAAAGAAACTTAGAAATTTTATTAGAATAGCATTAGTCGTTCTTGTCATTCAGATAATTTATGGTGCTTTTGTTGCTGGTTTAGATGCTGGATGGATTCATAATAATTGGCCTTATATGAATGAAGACAAACTGATACATGAAACCGTTTATTTAGAACAAAACCCAATGTATTTAAATTTTATAGAAGGTAAAAGTGGGGTACAGTTTGTTCATAGAACTTTGGCTTATGTGGTCGTAATATTTATATTATCTATTTGGTATAAAGCCAAACGACTTCACTTAACATCTTGGCAAACTAAAAGCATCAATAGCCTTTTATTTATGGTTGGTATTCAGTTTTTACTTGGAGTTTTAACCTTAATATATGCTGTCCCTGTTTGGTTAGGTGTTTTACACCAAGTAGGAGCTTTTATATTATTGAGTTCAATGATTTTTACGTTACACCGCTTTAGCAAATAATTAAAACCTAAATAAAAAATTTCAAAGTGTCTAATTTTTGGAATTTGAAAGTTGTTAACCTTATCTTTGCAGCATGATTTACAGATTTAGAGTTATACTAGATAACGATACAGAGGATGATGTGTTCCGCGATTTAGAAATTCGTGAAGGAGACACAATGGAAGATTTACATAATATTATCAATCAATCATTTGGGTTTGATGGTATGGAAATGGCTTCTTTTTATGTTAGTGACAATGAGTGGAATCAAGGTGAAGAAATTGCCATGATGGATATGAGTGAAGCTGGCAATGCGCTGAAAATGATGGGAACAACCATTATTAGTGATATTGTACACGAAGCAGCAACTCGACTCATTTATGTCTATGATTTTATGAATATGTGGACATTTTATGTAGAGCTTGGAGAAATTGTTGAAGAAGCACAAGGTACTGATTATCCTAATCTAATGTTTGTACATGGTCAGATACCAGATGAAGCACCCGAAAAAACTTTTGAAGCAGAAGGTGACGACGATTTTAATGAATTTGACGATGACGTAGATATCGATGATTATCAAGATCTAGATTTCGATGAAAATTGGAATTAATATTTTATTCCAAAAACCTTTTCATATTAATGCCTTGGTAATTTCGTTTTACGAAATCTAAGGCATTTTTTAGTATTTCTCCCATAGATGTGCTGCGTCTAAACTTTACATCATTTGTATAGTTATATAATTCTTCCTTTAATTTTTCTATATGTTCTGGAATAGAAATTGTATCATCTTGCATGCAATCTAACAATTTACCTATTCTAACTTTATAACTAATCATCCGACGCGCAATAATAGAACGCTCTTCGATTTTATACTGGTCTATTGATTCCGCCTGAATTTTATCTTTAACGAGCTGGACCATATTATAATTTTCTTTAAAAAACTGTGGCCTGTAAATATTTAATTTTCCCTCATAGCTCTGTTGATCGAAATCTATTGCCCTTATTTTATATATAACTTGATCAAAATCGTAAGTTGCTACTATCACATAGTTATATGAACGCATATCACCCAAAAGTCTTATCATGCAGCGTTCATTAAACTTTACATACTCCTTAGCTATCTGAGCTTTTTCGGGTTCCGAACGCTCTGGTAACATTTCTTTTATAAATTCATCTCCTGGTATTCCTGCAATGTGCTCTTCAATTAAGGTGTCTTTGTGAACTAAAAAGTTAAGATTATAAGGGGACAACATATGTTCTAGTTCTAATCCATAAACTCGAGATGCATCGGCCTTTTTAACATAGAAATATGTATAATTATCATTTAAAACATTTCTAACCTTAACTCTAAAGGGTTTTGAATTACCGAATGTGCAAAAATCAATAGCATCAACATTTAAGTACTTAAAAATATCTTCATTACCATCAGAAATTAAATAAGAATACACTTGTTTTAAACTCAAATCAATTTCTTCTCGTTCAAATTCATTGTAGTAAACCCTCACCCATAATGTGTCTTCATCATTCTTATCATAAACCACTACGGAACCTTGAAAACGCAATAAATCTTCATAAAAAATCGGCAATCTTATATTTCTATGATAACTTTCAAGATAGTTATCTAGCTTCTTACCTACTGGATAAGATGGTTTTCGTTTAGATATTTTTAAATCGTCCATACTATGAAAATCTAATCTAAATTACTACTTTCTCTTTTTATGCTGTAACAATATTCAAATAAGTTCGTCTTATTTTCAACTAATCAATCTATATTATTTTGGAGCCAATCCTTACAATCAACAATCTTACAAAGAAATTTGGTTATTTAACAGCTGTTAAAGACTTAAGTTTCACTATTAACAAAGGTAATGTCTATGGTATTTTAGGACCTAATGGAAGTGGTAAGTCCACAACTTTAGGTATAGTGCTAAACGTTGTCAATAAAACGAATGGAGACTTTCATTGGTTTGATGGTAACACCTCAACGCATGATGCCTTAAAACAAGTTGGAGCAATCATTGAACGTCCTAACTTTTATCCTTACATGACTGCGGAACAAAATTTAAAACTTGTGTGCAAAATTAAGGGTGTGCATCACAGCAAAATTGCTGAGAAACTAGAAATAGTAGGTTTATTAGATAGAAAAACATCCAAATTCAGAACCTTTTCTTTAGGTATGAAACAAAGATTAGCCATTGCTTCTGCTTTACTTAATGATCCTGAAATTTTAATATTAGATGAACCTACCAATGGATTAGACCCTCAAGGAATACACCAAATTCGACAAATAATAAAGGATATTGCAGCAAATGGAACTACTATTTTATTAGCTTCTCACCTATTAGATGAAGTTGAAAAAGTGTGTTCTCATGTAGTTGTACTTCGAAAAGGTGAAAAATTATACTCAGGCCGCGTTGATGAAATGATTAGTAGTTATGGTTTCTTCGAACTAAAAACTGAGAAACAACAAGATTTAATTGCTGTATTAGAAGAACATGCCAACATTAGCAATGTAAAAGTTGAAGAAGACTTAATAACTGCTTTTTTAAACGAACCAATGTCTGCTTCAGACTTTAATAAGCTAATGTTCGAAAAAGGTATTATACTCTCACATCTCGTAAAACGAAAAGAGAGCTTAGAAGAACAATTCTTGCAATTAACAGACAACGAAGAACCTAATCAAAAAACAGCATAATTCCTATCACAAGGAGTATGTAAAACCAATCAGCATATGTTACGTCTCATACAATTAGAATTACAAAAACTTTGGCTCAATAGAGTTAGTAAAGTATTAATAATTATTTCATTTATTTTACCTTTTACCGTCTTAGTATTATCATCTATTAAAATTCCTTTCTTTGGTTTATTCACCTTAGAGTTAGGAGAATTAGGCATTTTTAACTTCCCTATAATTTGGCATATCACAACATTCTTTGCGTCCTATTTTAAATTTTTCTTTGCCATCGTCGTGGTAAGTATGATAGGTAATGAATACAGCAATAAAACCCTAAAGCAGAACTTAATTGATGGTCTTAGTAAAAAAGAATTTATCCTTTCAAAATTCTATACTATTGTTTTCTTTTCCCTTTGTGCAACATTTTTAATTGGTATTGCATCTTTCTTTATTGGTTTATATTACTCTAGCTATACTGAAGCTTCAATAATATTTAGAGAAGTAGAGTTTTTACTTGCTTATTTTGTAAAGCTTTTAGGATTTTTCAGTCTCTGTTTATTTTTTGGTATGTTATTAAAACGTTCGGCTTTTGCCTTAGGTTTTTTAGTAATGACATGGTTTCTCGAAGGCATCATATATTTACTAATGGAATGGCAAATTGGCGGAGATCTTCCGGATAAAATTTACAATTTCTTTCCTATACAATCGATGTATAAACTTATAGATCAGCCAATTCAAAGAATTGCAATGACTAAATTTCCGGAAAAGACAGATATGGCATATGACTATGCTGTACATTGGTACGAGTTAGCCATTGTATTAGGATGGACAGCCCTTTTTATCTTTTTATCCTACCGATTACTTAAAAAGAGAGATTTATAATATCTTTGATAGCAATTGCTATTGAAATTTTAATACTAAACATAGGACTTTTTAAGTTCTAGTTGTTATATAGTATTGACGAGCGTGTTTGCTATACACCAAAGCTGTTATGAAAAAGATATATTTTACGCTTCTTTCACTTACATTTTGTACCCTAATATTTGGGCAAAATGAAGCTGCGTATTGGTATTTTGGTCAGAATGCAGGTCTGCGATTTGATGCTGAATCAGGTACTGTTACGGGAATAACAAGTGGGCAACTTAGTACTTTAGAAGGTTGTACATCAATCTCAGATACAGATGGTAATTTATTATTTTACTCAGATGGCAGTACGGTTTGGAATAGAAACCATCAAATAATGCTTAATGGAACTGAATTAAAAGGAGACGACTCCAGCACCTCTTCTGGTCTTATTGTTCCTAAACCACAAGATCCAGATTTCTACTATATTTTCACTGTAGATGAACCTCATCATAATAATTCTTCAAATTTCCCTGATGATACATGGAATGATGGAGTTAACGATGGTTTAATGTATTCTAAAGTAAATATTTTAGATGATGGTGGATTAGGCGCTATTGATCCTGTTGAAAAAAATATTCCGCTAATCACTTACGATACTACAATTCCTTTACATGTCGATTTTAAATGTTCCGAGAAAATTACCGCAGTAAAGGCAGATGATTGTACCTCTTTTTGGATTATTACACATTTTACAGATACATTTTATGCTTTTAAAATAGATGAAAATGGAGTTAGTGAAACTCCTGTTACTTCTTCAGTTGGACCAAATATACCAATTGAAGGTTACAGACGTAATGCTTTAGGTTATTTGAAAGCCTCACCTGATGGCCAAAAACTTATATCAGCAAATTTTGGTGAGTCTAATATTCCTGCTGGTGATGCAGGAGGTGGTATCTATTTGTTCGATTTTGATAACAACACAGGTATTGTTTCTAATGCAATAGAACTTTATAGTGCTCAAAATAATAATAGTCCTTATGGAGTAGAATTTTCGGCCGAAAACCGAAAAGCATATGCTACTATTGGCATTGGCCCAAGTGGTAATGGTTCTAGTCAAGTTTTACAATGGAATCTTGAAAGCGCGGATATACCCAATTCTGTCCAGGTTATCCATTCCTCTATTACATTAAGTGCAGGTGCGCTCCAACTTGGTATTGATAGACGGATTTACCGAGCTCAAATGAGTTTTTCTAATCCAACCACATCTGGACGTTATCTTGGAGTAATTAATAACCCAGAGGCAGATGGTTTAGACACAAATTATGATGAACAAGGAGTACTTGTAGATGTAAATGGCTTTAATCAAAACTTAAGCCGTATTGGATTACCTCCTTTTATTCAGTCTTTATTTAATTCTGAAATAGACATTATAAGAAACGATTTAAGTACAACTGAATTAAGACTTTGTACAGGAGATAGCTATACATTGCAAGCCGATGACATAATAGGAGCCGATTATATTTGGTCCTTTGACGGAAACCTATTATCTGAAGATTCATTCGAGCTATTTGTAGATACACCTGGTTTTTATGAAGTTTATATTGAGCCTAATAATGGCGAATGCCCAATAGAAGGAAGTGCTGTTGTTGGTATATACGATATTCCTGTAGCCAATGCGCTTTCAGATATTATAGCATGCGATAATGCTGGTAACGATGGTGTTTATGCTTTCGATTTTACAGAAAAAAATAGTGAAGCACTATTAACTCAAATGCCTTCGGAATACACTGTGCGCTATTTTGAATCTTTAATTGAAGCCAATACTCTCGAAAACGAAATCACTTTTCCTTATAATAATATTAGTAACCCACAAACAATATTTGTTAGAGTAGATAACATTGAAAATGTCAATTGTTATGATATTAATAGTTTTGAACTTCGTGTCTTTAATACACCACAAATTGTTCAACTTAATAATATTGAATTTTGCGATGATGAAGGAGATCTAATGGATGGTATCGCATCTATAGATTTAGGTGAATTATTACCAAGCATTATTGGTTCTCAAATAGATGTTGAAGTTAGCTTCCATGGTTCACAGGAAGATGCTGATGATAATGTATCTGCATTACCATTAAACTATACGAATAGCACAGCTTTTAACGAATCAATTTTTGTAAGAATAGAAAATACAACCAATACCACCTGTTATAGCACTAATAGTTTTGAACTCACAGTTAACGGATCACCTATTGCTAATGACATATCTATTTTACAATGTGATGAAGATGACATTCCTGAAGGATTTACTACGTTTAACATATTGCTATCTACAGATGACATAACCGAAGGAAATACAGATGTTTCTGTTCAGCTTTATGCATCTCAATCAGATGCAGATAATCAACTTAATGAAATCTTAAACACAGAGGCATTCGATAATTATTTCAATCCACAGATTATCTATACACGCGTAACTAATGCAATAACTGGTTGTACAAGTTTTAGCGAAGTGTCCCTAGAAGTAAGTACAACATCATCTAATAATGCGAGTTTACAATTGTGCGATACAGATGGTAGCGAAGATGGTTTTATGGACTTTAATCTCAACGACACAAACGCAATTGTTCTGGCTGGTGCACCTGCTGGTTTAGATTTACAGTATTACGAAACGTATAATGATGCTTTAGTTGAAACGAATCCACTATCCTCAACCTTCACCAATACCATTGCCTATAACCAAACTATATATGCTCGTGTTGAAAATTCTAATGCCTGTTATGGTATTAGTGAAATAGAACTTACAGTTTTTGAATTGCCTAATATTGAAACTGATTTTGAAACGCAATACTGTCTCAACTTCTTTCCCGAAACTACTGTGTTAGATGGAGGTATAATTGATGATGTGCCTAATAATTATTCTTATTTATGGTCTACAGGTGAAGATACTGCGACTATTGAGGTTAATACCCCAGGAAATTATACAGTGAGCGTTTTTAATACTAATGGTTGTTTTAAAAATAGAACCATAAGAGTTCTACCTTCGAATGTGGCAACGATTACAGATATTGAAATTATAGATGCATCACAAAACAACTCCATTTCCATTTTTGTAAATGGTGAAGGAGATTACGAATATGCATTAGACGATAGCAATGGTACTTACCAAGACAGTAATAGTTTTCAAGATCTTCAACCGGGTTTGTATACGATTTATGTGCGAGATAAAAATAACTGCGGTATCACTGAAGAATTAGTCTCTGTTATTGGTTTCCCGAAGTTTTTTACACCAAATAATGATTCAAAACATGATTATTGGCAAGTCAAAGGCATCTCTTCTCAGTTTCAAGCAAATACATCTGTTCTCATTTTCGATCGCTACGGTAAACTCTTAAAAGAACTTGACCCGTTAAGCGTAGGATGGGATGGAACTTATAACGGAGAAAGGATGCCAACAAGTGATTATTGGTTTAAAGTTAAGCTACAAGATGGAAGAACATTTACCAGTCATTTTACATTAAAACGATGAACAAAACAGCCAATCTTTTTTATAAACCTTTTATATATTACCTGATACTATTAATTAACGCTACTGCTTTCGCTCAAGAGCCTAATGATTGCCAATTCGCAGTTACCGTTTGTGGCAACTCTGATTTTAGTTTAGACGTAAACGGAATAGGTGTTCAAGAAGTTGATGGTAGAAACTCATGTGGGAGTAGAGAAAACAACAGTATTTGGCTAGAGGTTAATATCACTACCACTGGTACTTTGGCCTTTACATTAACACCTAGTAGTACTAGTATAAATGAGGATTATGACTTCTTCATTTTTGGTCCTAATGTGAGTTGTGGTAATATTGGACAAGCGATTCGCTGTTCAACAACTAATCCTGCAGCGGCAAATCAAGGTAATAACTTAACAGGAATGAATGCTACATCTACTGAAACATCAGAAGGTCCCGGAGCAAACGGAGATAGTTTTGTTAGCGATATAGATGTACTTGCTGGTGAAAGTTATTTTATTGTCATTGACAGACCTGTTGGTAATAGTCCTTTTTCATTAGAATGGACTGGAACCGCTACATTTCCAGATAACCCGTCAAATCCATTGTTAGCAAGTCCAACGACAACAAATTTACCAGACTTAGATGCTTGTGATGCTTTAAGTCCTTTTAATGATAATATTACTGAAATTGACCTTACAACTCTAACTCAAGATATTATTAATTCCGAATCTGATGTAGCTGTTACTTATCACAACTCTGAAAGTGATGCCAATATTAAATTAAACCCTTTAGGTAACAATTTTAATAATACATCGAGTTCTCAGACCGTTTTTATAAGAATTGAAAACACCACAACCGGTTGTTTTATCATCAATGATTTTAAAATTAATGTGACATCGCTAACAAATTTTAACACACCCACAGATTATGAAGTTTGTGATGATGATACAGATGGTGATGACCAAAATGGAATTACAACCTTTGATTTTGATATAAAAACACAAGAAATAATCAATGGAATTCTTGGGGCAAATTATAACATCACCTACTATTTAAGTCAGGCAGATGCTGAAACGCCTGCTGCTCAACTTCCAATAAATTTTACTAATACCGCACCTACTCCAACTGAAATATTTGTAAGGATTGAAGATTTAGATTCTGGTTGTATCGGTTTTACATCCTTTAATATCATTGTAGCTGAAAAACCAATTGCTAATGACGTATCACTGTTGCAATGTGATGAAGACGGAATTCCTGAAGGATTTACAACATTTAATATTACCGAAGCATTTAATAACATAACAAATTCTGACCCTAATGCTGCAATAGACTATTATTTATCTCAAATTGATGCTCAAAATCAAGAGAACGCGATTAATGGCGAAGCATTTGATAATTTTTTTAATCCACAGATTATTCATACACGCGTAACTAATACAATAACTGGTTGTACAAGTTTTAGCGAAGTGTCCCTAGAAGTAAGTACAACATCATCTAATAATGCGAGTTTACAATTGTGCGATACAGATGGTAGCGAAGATGGTTTTATGGACTTTAATCTCAACGACACAAACGCAATTGTTCTGGCTGGTGCACCTGCTGGTTTAGATTTACAGTATTACGAAACGTATAATGATGCTTTAGTTGAAACGAATCCACTATCCTCAACCTTCACCAATACCATTGCCTATAACCAAACTATATATGCTCGTGTTGAAAATTCTAATGCCTGTTATGGTATTAGTGAAATAGAACTTACAGTTTTTGAATTGCCTAATATTGAAACTGATTTTGAAACGCAATACTGTCTCAACTTCTTTCCCGAAACTACTGTGTTAGATGGAGGTATAATTGATGATGTGCCTAATAATTATTCTTATTTATGGTCTACAGGTGAAGATACTGCGACTATTGAGGTTAATACCCCAGGAAATTATACAGTGAGCGTTTTTAATACTAATGGTTGTTTTAAAAATAGAACCATAAGAGTTCTACCTTCGAATGTGGCAACGATTACAGATATTGAAATTATAGATGCATCACAAAACAACTCCATTTCCATTTTTGTAAATGGTGAAGGAGATTACGAATATGCATTAGACGATAGCAATGGTACTTACCAAGACAGTAATAGTTTTCAAGATCTTCAACCGGGTTTGTATACGATTTATGTGCGAGATAAAAATAACTGCGGTATCACTGAAGAATTAGTCTCTGTTATTGGTTTCCCGAAGTTTTTTACACCAAATAATGATTCAAAACATGATTATTGGCAAGTCAAAGGCATCTCTTCTCAGTTTCAAGCAAATACATCTGTTCTCATTTTCGATCGCTACGGTAAACTCTTAAAAGAACTTGACCCGTTAAGCGTAGGATGGGATGGAACTTATAACGGAGAAAGGATGCCAACAAGTGATTATTGGTTTAAAGTTAAGCTACAAGATGGAAGGACGTATACAAGTCACTTTACTTTAAAAAGATAAATTAAAAAACCGTAATTTAGTTCTACCAAACTACAGCTGTGAACAGAGTATATTACATATTATGTTTTCTCTTATTTAGCGCAACGAACGCCATACTCGCTCAGGACATTTCATTATATGAGCAATTCAATGGACGCTACGATTACCATGCTATTGGTAACACCTTAAACACTATTGAAAATGGAACTGGTGGAGCATGCTCTATACTTACTTCATCTTCTGCAGACTTAAACCTTAATAGCAATCAAAATGTAGTAGCAGCATATTTATATTGGGCAGGTTCTGGTAATGGAGATTTAGATATTTTATTAAACGATGTACCAGTAACAGCAGAGCGCACTTTTGGAGATGCATTAGATGCAACACGAGTATTTTTTGCTGCGTTTGCTGATGTAACTGATATTGTATTAAGTCAAGGAAATACGACTTATACAATTTCAGAATTTGATTTAACAACCATCATAAATACATACTGCCCTACAGGCACTAATTTTGGAGGTTGGGCAATTACAATTGTATATGAAAATGTTAGCTTACCATTAAATCAGCTTAATGTTTATGATGGTTTACAAAGTGTTCCTACTTTTTTATCTATTACTTTAGACAACCTAAATGTTCTCGATAATGAAGGTGCTAAAATTGGTTTTGTTGCATGGGAAGGTGACAGATTATTAGCCGTAAATGAATCATTGACCATAAACGGAAACGTGATAAGTAATTCACCTTTAAATCCAGGAAACAATGCCTTTAACGGAACAAATTCATTTACAGGTGCAACTGACTTATATAACATGGATATTGATGTATATAATGTTCAAAATAATATAAATATAGGTGATACCTCAGCGACAATTGCTTTAACTTCTGGGCAAGACTTTGTTATGATTAATAATATCATTACCGTGTTAAACAGTCAACTACCAGATGCAACGATAAGTATTGACGATTATACAGTTTTTTGTGGCGATAATAATATTGAACTTTTTTATACTGTATATAATCTTAACAGTACAGATATATTGCCTGCCAACATACCTGTAGCATTCTATGTAGACGGTCTTTTAATTGGGCAAAGCCAAACAGAAAATGACATTGAAACCGGTGAAAGCGAAAGTAGTTCTGTACTAGTTACAGTGCCAAACAACGTGAATCCTGAATTAACCATTATCGCCATTGTTGATGATGATGGGAATATGACAGGTACAATTACCGAAACTAATGAAGACAATAATATCACTTTTGAAGATATTGAATTACTAGTCATTCCAGAAATTACAATACTGGATGATCTAATAGGTTGTAACGAAGGCTTCGAAACCTCAACTTACAATCTATTTGATGCGTTAGCTAGTTTAAATTTTAATGAAGAAGACATTAGCTTTTACCATTCTATGGAAGATTTAGAAACGAGTTTTAATGAAATTTTAATTCCTAGTGCTTATAACAATTTATCTAATCCAGAAACTATTTATGTAAAACTGGTTAGCCCTCCATGTTATGAAATTTTTCAACTCGACTTAAGCATCGAAAATTGCCCGCCTTATATACCTCAAGGATTTTCACCAAATAACGACACCTTTAATGATTGGTTTAATATTCAAGGGTTGTATAATATATTCACTGAACATAAACTTGAAATCTACAATCGTTATGGTGAAATTGTTTTTGAAGGCGATAATGATAATCCGTGGAACGGTAAAATAAATAGAGGACTAAACAATCTTGGTAGTATCGCACCAATAGGAACATACTATTACATTCTAAATCTAAATGATCCTAATTATCTACCAATGGTAGGATGGGTGTATGTAAATTTCTAAAAATATTAATATCCTAGTCCGCTCATTTTACTTTTTTACAGTTTTGATACTTCGATTATTTTTAAAATCGTTAACAAGAATTATTGTTAATTTCCTGCGATTATGACACCATTTCCCTCAAAAAAACACACCCTACCAATTCATAAATAACATACAGGTTAAAAGTAAATTTTCATTACTTTAAAAATTAAGTTTGAGATTAAACGCATTTTACACAAAATTAAAAAATTCTTAGAATTCAATTTAAAAAAAGACCCTTAACGAGGCCTTTTTTATTTAATATTATTAGATTTTCAGCTCTTTATGTTAACATTTAGTGTATTTCGTCGGATTTTTTTGTATTTCATCATTTTTACTCTTATTTTGGTCCTCTATTTAAGAATATGTTAAAGTTAGCTCCAAATCTACCTAATCATAGACTTTTAAACTTAACCGAAACTAATGAAACACATTAACCGTTCCCTCTGCTTATTTACATACTTTATTTGCAGTACAGTTTATGCACAACAAATAACCGTTGATAACACGGTTTCGCCTCAAGATTTAATTCAGAACACCTTAATTCAAGGTTGTGTAGAAGTATCAAACATATCATCACCTTCTAATGGAAATGCTCTAGGACTCGGTAGCTACGGTTATTTTGATCGTGGCGCTTCTAATTTTCCATTTCAAAACGGAATTGTGCTTACCACAGGTAACGCAAATGCTGCTGGTAATGGTCAAAACAATACCATTTTAAATGATGGGGATGCAACTTGGTTAACAGATACTGATTTGGAAACAACATTAGGAATTTCGAGCACATTAAATGCCACTTCAATCGAGTTCGACTTTATCTCACTCTCTGATCAAATACAGTTTAATTATATTTTAGCTTCAGAAGAATATTTTGGAAATTTTCCTTGTGATTATTCTGACGGTTTCGCATTTTTAATTCGCGAAGCTGGATCAGGAAATTCTTATACAAATATTGCAATAATTCCAAGCACATCTACACCTGTAAACACAAATACAGTACACAATGAAATTGTTGGATTCTGTGCAGCTTCTAATGAAGAATATTTTGATGGCTATAACCTAGGAGACACCAACTACAATGGTAGAACTGCCGTTCTTTCGGCTACAGCAGCTATTCAGCCAAATGTACAATATCAAATAAAATTAGTAATTGCAGATCAAAACGATGAAAACTATGATTCTGCAGTTTTTATAGAAGGTAATAGTTTTAATTCTTCGGTAGATTTAGGTGCCGATTTTTCAACTTGCGCAAGTAATGTTGTATTAGATGGAAACATTAATAATACAAATGCAACCTATTCCTGGTATTATAACAATTCACTTATTCCTTCTGCAAACCAAGCAACTTTTAATGCCTCGCAAACAGGAAATTATCGTGTTGAAATTGAAATTCCATTTGCTAGTGGAACCTGTACCATTGAAGATGACATAAATTTAACCTTGAGTTCTACACAATCATCAGATCCAATTTCGGATTATAATTTGTGTGATGATTTAAGCAATGATGGAATAGAAACTTTTGACTTGTCTACAAAAAATGCAGAAGTGTTAGGATCAGTACCCCCATCTAGTTACACTTATTCTTATCATTATACAAGTGGAAATGCATTAAGCAATACCAATGCTATTACCACTCCGATTCAAAACACTTCAAATCCACAAACAATATTTGTAAGAATACAAGATACTGAGGATGGTTGTTTAGCATTTTCTACAATAGATTTAAATGTATATCAATTACCTGCAATAATTGATCCTTCACCATTGGAAGTATGTGATGATGAAACGCCTGATGGACTCACAACAATGAATTTAAATGAGCTTAAAGACGACGAAATCACAAATGGGCAAACTGATTTAGTTGTTACATACCACAGTAATGCTGCTGATGCTGCATCAACAAGTAATGCTTTACCAGTGCTTTTTGTTAATACAAGCATAAACCAACAAGTATTTGTTAGCGTAACAAATCCTTTAACGGGCTGCAATAGCACTACTACTCTAGATATTTCAGTACTTGAAACACCAGTAATAAATAAAGAACCTCATTATATTGATGCATGTGATACTGACCATGACGGTAATGCTATTTTCAATTTAACTTCTATAATCCCAGAAGTACTTCAAGGATTAACAGGAGTAACTGTTACATTTCATACCAGCAATGAAGATGCCCTCGCTGGTATCAACCCAATTGCGGATGATACTAATTATGATAATATCGTCCCGAATGAACAAAATGTATATATAAGAGTAGAAAGCAATTCTACTGGTTGTGCTTCGGTAACACCAATCGAAATTCACACTAATCTATTACTAACAGCTACAGATATTAGAGATATTACTTTATGTGACATTGATAATGACGGAACTGAAGAATTCGATTTTGAAAATATCGCAGTAGGCATTATAAATAACCTACCAGATGTAACTATTGTTTTCTATGAAAGTGAAAACGATCGAACCAATCAAACAAATGCAATTAATCCAGCGGATACTTACAATTCGATAAGTAATCCACAAACAATATATTTAAGTTTAGAAAGCTCAACATGTGCAGAAGAAGCTGAAATCAATTTAATACTCGCACCTATTATTGAGTTTAATTCTGTCGTAAGCTTAGTATCTTGTGACGATGACGACGATGGTATTACAACTACAGATTTATCCTCGTTGGACGAGGCTGTAACTAATGGTTTAGAAGGTTTTAGTGTACGTTATTTTTTAACAGAAGACGATGCAAATAACAATCTTAATGCATTACCTAACTTATATACCAACACTACAAATCCATTTACAGTTTATCCTAGAATTAGTTTAGATGAAACAGGTTGTGCCGACGTTAACTCTTTTGAGATTCAGGTTTTACCAGCACCTAACAGTGAAAAACCAGATGATATTATAATCTGTGATGCAGATAGAGATGGTTTTTCTACTCTAAATCTTAATAATAGTATTCCTGTTTCTATTTTAGCAACACCAAATAGAACGGTAACATTTCATAATAGTTTTGAAGATGCAGATCTAGATACAAACTCTATAATTAATTTTTCTAACTACGATGCTCAAACAGAAACCGTTTATATGCGGGTAGAAAACAGTGTCTCTGGTTGTCATGCAGTTGAAGAATTCAGCATTATTGTAAATACATTACCTTATGTTGGTGACTTAACAAATTATATAGAAGAATACAATTTTTGTGAAGATGAAACAGATGACATCGGTGAATTTGTTTTTGAAAATAAAGATGAAGAAGCCTTAGATGGACAAATAGGAAAGGATGTTTCTTACTATCTCAACCTAACTGATGCAGATAATAAAGTAAACGCTATTGACAAAACGAGTATTTATGAAAACGTAAGCAATCCACAACAAATCTTTGTTAGAGTGGAAAACATATCTGATGAAACTTGTTTTACAACATCTTCTTTTATTGTTGAAGTTGGAACAAATCCTGAATATAACGAACTAACAGATTGGTTTGTTTGTGACGACATTTCTAATGATGGTTCAGAAGTTTTTGATTTAACCCCTAAGGTCACTGAGGTATCCGCTGGCATTACAGATATAGAAAACGTTACCTTTTACACGTCACGAGAAGATGCAGAAAATAGCACTAATGCTATTCCACTACAATTTACAAATACTGTTAATCCTCAAGAAATATTTGTACAGATTGATAATGGCACTATCTGTAATTCTATTACATCATTTGTTATTAATGTTATTCAAGTTCCAGATATGAGTCTGCCAGAAGCCATGATAGAATGTGATGATGACACTGACGGTTTTTTATCCTTCGATTTAACTTCGGTAGAATCTAATATTCTAGATGTACGACAAGAAGATATTATTATTGCGTATTATACAAGTATAAATGATTCAGAAGCTAATACTAATGTAATTGTAAACCCTGAGAATTTCACAAACACTTCGAACCCACAAACGGTTTATATAAAAGTTACCAATACGGTATCGAATTGTTTTCTAACATTGCCAATAGATTTAATTGTTAATCAACCACCTGTTATAAATGATTTTAACACCTATACTATCTGTGCTAACGATACAAACAGTATAGATTTAAATGAAATTAACGAAGTGGTTGTTGACGTCAATTACAACGTGCTATTTAGTTATTTTTCAAATGAAGCTGATGCGATTGCGAATACGAATGCATTAGACACTAATTATACATATATTACTAATAATGACACCTTATATGTAAGAGCCGAGTATAGTACAACGCACTGTTCTGAGTATTATGAATTTAATCTAAATGTAAATCCATTACCAATAGCAAATCAACCAAGTAATTTAGTGGCTTGTGACGATGATTTTGATGGCATCTTAGAATTTGACCTGTTACAACAAAATGCGAGTATATTAGGTGGTCAAAATCCTAATTTATTTACTGTAACATATCATAATAGTGAATTACAAGCAAATGAAAATAATTATCCTCAGGAGACTGATTATATGGCTTATGATGGCGAAATAATCTTTGCTCGTGTAGAAAACAATAGTACAGGATGTTATAGTATAACACAATTTTTAGCAACAATTAATCCATTACCTGTAATCGATATTGAAGACCAAATCATATGTATAGACAATTTACCTTTATTGGTTTCTGCAAACACAAACAACCCAACAGATCAATATTTATGGTCTACAGGTGAAACCATACCTGAAATCGAAATATCAGTAATCGGAACATATTGGGTTACCGTTACTACAGAATTTGGTTGTGAAAACACACGTGTTTTTGGAGTTTCAGAATCTGAATCTGCCACGATAGAAGTTACTGAAGTCGTTGATTTTTCAGATCCAAATAACATTACGGTTACAATAAGTGGTATTGGAGATTACCTCTATCAATTAGATGATAACGAACCACAAGATTCAAACATTTTTGAAAATGTAGCGATGGGTTACCACACAGTTACAATTATAGATTTAAATGGTTGTTCTGATATTACTAAAGAAGTATTGGTTGTCGATATTCCCAAATTCTTTACACCAAATAATGATGGTGATTTTGATACCTGGCATATCATTGGTGTAGAAACACTTCCGGGCACCACAATTAATATTTTTAATCGTTATGGTAAGTTTATTAAACGATTGACATCAGCCTCTCCTGGATGGAATGGTTTTTTTAATGGTTCCAAAATGCCAACTAACGACTATTGGTTTGTGGCCGATGTTGTGCGTGGTAATATCACTTTTCAAGTAAAAGGACATTTTACATTGCGACGTTAATAATATTAATAATTAACATTTCACAAAACACTATTCGATATGCTTTTCGTGGCTTTTTAGTATCTTTATACCAAAAAAGGAAGCTTATGCTTTCCTAATTACTATAATATTTTCTAATCGGCTATATGAAAAAGAAAAGTACTTTTACATTTCTACTTCTTCTCGTGCACTTGTGTTTTTCATATGCACAGCAAATAGTTACGGATAGTTCTTTACAACCGCAACAACTTATCGACAACTTAACAAGCGGAAGTTGTACATCGGCAACAAATGCCTTTTCCTCAATAAACGGAAGTATTAATAACATTCCAAGTTATGGCTTTTTTAGTAGAGGCACTTCCGAATTTCCATTAGAAAATGGAATTGTGTTATCTACCGGAAATGTTAATTCATCTGGTAATACCTTAATAGCAGAAAGTCTAAGTGATGGTGATTTAGAGTGGAATACAGATCCAGATATTGAAACTATCTTAGGCTTAGACCAAACATTAAATGCTACTTCCTTAGAGTTCGATTTTACATCGGTAAATACGACTATAAATTTTAAATATGTTTTTGCATCAGATGAATATCAACAACAGTATCCCTGTAATTTTCAAGATGTTTTTGCAATTTTAATTAAAGAAGCTGGTTCTACTGACCCTTATGTAAATATTGCGCTTGTTCCGGAAAGTCTTAATCTAATAAGTACAAGCTCTATTCATCCAGAAATACCAAATGGCTGTAATGCCGAAAGCGAAAATTTTTTTGAAGGTTATAATATCAACACAACAAATTTTGATGGACATACTGTAGCCTTAAACGCAATTACAAATGTTTCACCTGGTATTATTTATCACGTAAAATTTGTTATTGCAGATCATATTGATCAACGTTTTGATTCCGCTGTTTTTATTGAAGCTGAAAGTTTTGGTGCCTCTGTTGATTTAGGTCCAGATATTACTGCATGTGGTTCTTCAATAGTTTTAGATGGTAGCGTAGACAATAATTCTGCTTCCTACAAATGGTTTAAAGATAATATAGAAATTATAGGAGAAACCAGTCCTACTCTACCTGTAATAGAATATGGAGAGTATGAAATTGAAGTTACAATACCATTACCTAACGGATCTTGTACAATGACAGATTCTGTAATTGTAGATGTCATACCTTTTCAACAAGCTGCACCTATATCTGATATCTTGGTTTGTGATGAAATTCCTTATGATGGAATTGGTCTATTTGATTTAACAACTAAGAATGATGAAATAATGCAGAATTTGCCTTCATCAAATTTTTTAATTAGTTATCATTTATCTCAAGATGATGCCCTTGATGGTTTAAATCCTATAATTAGTGACTATGAAAATAATGGAAGCTCAGAACCTATATATGTTAGAATAGAAAGTATAGATGAAAGCTGTTTACAAGTTGGTACCTTTAATGTAGAAGTAGGCGAACAGCCAAATTACAATACTATTCCTCCTATAATTCTCTGTTCTGATTTGGTGATTGATGGCGTTGGCTATGTGGAATTAAATTATTACGCTTTTGAAATAGCCAATTATGAATTTAATAGAACCGTAACTTTTCACATAACAGAAACAGACGCTTACAGTGGTCTCAATTCTATAACTTATGCCACGGATGTGCCATTTGGCTCTACTTACGCTTATGCCAGAATTACAAATGATTTTACTGGATGCTTTTCTGTGATACCTATTACATTACTTATTCAAGATGAATTAGACTATACTCAAAATTTATTTATTGATTTATGCTTACCTGCAACTGAACAATCTGCTGTTTTTGATTTACAACCTATAAAAGATGAGGTCATAGCTCAATTCCCTAATGCCAGTGTGCTTTTTTACACTTCTTACCAAAATGCGATGGACGGAACGCTACCTATATTTGGTACTTTTTATCAAAACGAAGTTCCTTATTATCAAACTATATATATGGGTGTAAGAGAATTAAATCAGCCATGTTCAACAATTCTGGAATTAGAGTTGCACACGAATTTAGCTTATAATGTTGTTAGAGAACGATCAAATATTAATAGATGTGACGATAGCTCTAACGACAACATATTAGATTTCGATTTAATTGAAGTTTCCAATGAACTTAAAGGAGAATATGAACTGGACCTTACCTTTTATAATTCTGCCGAAGACCGAAACAATGGTATCAATCCTATAAATCTAAATATTCCATATACAGTAACTAGTTCCCCACATACCATTTACACAAACGCATCAAATAATGGTTGTGAAAGTAGTGTAGATGTTTCTTTAAACATTAATCCATTGCCAGATGTTCAACCTCAAGTAATCGAATATTGTGGCAACCCGAATATCGAAGAAGGATATACTACTATACAACTAAGCCCTCTTATTAATACAATATCCGAAACTTATGAAAACGCTACAATTAACCTTTTCGCTACAGAAGACGACGCTTTAATAGGAGAAAACACTATTCAAAATAGTTTTGATGCTATTGGAGACACCCCTATTTTATATGTTAGAATAACAGATAACAGAACCCAATGTTATGACATTACAACACTACAAGTAGATATAACTGACGGAATCGCTATCGCAACACCAGAACCTATAATTATATGTGATGACGACAATGATAATAGTGCTACAGTAAATTTAGAAAGTGTACTCCCGCAATTATCTAATGATTTATCCAGTGTCAGTATTCAATTTTTTGATAGTAATGACAATGCGGTAAGAGATCGTAATCCTATTACGAATCCAGATAATTACACTACAGAAAACATTGAGATTTTCATAAGAATTGACGCCGAAGATCTTGACTGCTTTGTCATTGTTAGCTTTAATGTATTGATTTATATTAATCCACAGTTAAACATAGTTTCAGACTATATTAATTGTGAGATAGAACCAAGTGGAAATTCAGATTTCTTTTTATTAAACAAAGATGAGGAAATTATTAATGGTCAAATTGGTATGGAAGTTTTCTATTTTAGAAATGAAAATGATGCCATAAACAAAGAAAATCCTATAGATAAGACACAAGCTTACACAATTTCCTCTAATCCTGAAACTCTTTATGTTAGGCTAGAAAATGAAAGAGAAAGCAGTTGTTATAAAGTGGCACCATTTCTAATAGCAGTGCAACAAGCACCAATATTTATTGAACCTACAGATATTTTTAAATGTAATTACAATGGTAACGGACTAAATACCGTTGATTTTAATGAAAAAATTATTGAAATCACTGATGGTGCATTGCAAGATTTAAATGTTTCGTTTCACTTAACTCCATTAAATGCTAATTTAGGCGCCAATTCTTTGCCTTTAGAATTTACAACAACTGAAAACCCTCAACTAATTTATACTAGAATTGAAAACAATGACACTTCATGTTATGAAGTTTCCACTTTTAATATTAATACATTAGCACTTCCTGAAGTATCCTATGGACATTCTTTAGTAAGCTGTGGAAATAATTATCAACTTGAATTACTTTGGGATTTAACTGAAATAGAGCTTCTCGTGTTAGAAGGCCGTCAATATGGCTTAGAATTTACATATTTTGAATCGGAAGAGGATGTAGTCACTAATACTAATCAGATACCTAATCCAGAGAATTATACAAACACAATCGATTCTCAAACATTATATGTTAAAGTGAGAAATATAAGTACAGATTGTTTCTCATCTGTACCGTTTTCTTTAATTATTAATACCCCTCCTATTATTAACCCAATAGAAAATATTAATATTTGCGTTACTATTGATCGTAGTATAAATCTTTTAGATTTTAATGAAGTTCTTTTAGAGGACACCTATAATACCCTTATCAGTTATCATACAAACGAGGCAGAGGCTGAGGCAAACATAAATGCAATAAGCGGAGACTATATGTACACAAACAGTATTGAATCTTTATACGTTAGAGCAGAATACAGTACTACGCACTGTTATGCCATTCATCCATTTCAATTGATTGTAAATCCACTTCCTACAGCAAATCAACCTAGTAATCTGGTAGGATGTGATGACGATTTTGATTCATTTTTACAATTTGACTTATCCCAACAAAATGCTGCCATTTTAAATGGACAGAATCCTGATGAGTTTTCCGTGAGTTATTTCAATTCAGAATTTAATGCCATTGAAAATGAGGCCGAGCTCAACACAAATTATAGCGCTTATAATGATGAAATTATTTATGTACGCATAGAGAATAATACAACTGGCTGTTTTGACATTACACAGTTTTCTATAATTGTGAACCCTATTCCTACAGTATCAATTGAGAATCAAGTTGTTTGTTTAAACGATTTACCATTGGTCGTTTCAGCAGAAACTAATAATGCTTTAGACACTTACTTATGGTCTACAAATGCAAGTTCACCAGAAATTGAAATCTTCGAAACAGGAAATTATTCAGTAACCATAACTAATCAGTATGGCTGTGCCTATACAAGTATATTTAATGTTACTGAATCGGAATCTGCTACTATTGATGTCATAGAGACCATCGACTTTTCTGATCCAAATAATATAATCGTAACTGTAGATGGTATTGGTGATTACCAATATCAATTAAACAATGGAAATATACAAGCATCTAACGTATTTGAAAACGTACCAATTGGGTATAACACTATTACGATTATTGACCAGAATGGTTGCTCGCAAATAACTCGAGAAGTGTTAGTTATTGATGCACCAAAACATATGACACCGAACAGTGATGGTGAATTTGATACCTGGCACATTGCAGGTGTAGAAACTTTACCAGGAACTGTTATTTATATTTTTGATCGCTTTGGTAAACTCTTAAAAGAACTCAATCATAATTCATTGGGTTGGGACGGAACTTATAATGGTAACAAAATGCCTACTGGTGACTATTGGTATGTAGCCAAGGTTATTCAAAATGGAATGTATTTTGAAGTTAAAGGCCATTTTACTTTAAGACGATAAACACATACTAATATTAACATTTGATATAAATTCTAATCTATATAGGTTGCTTATCTTTGTGCTCCCTTAATTAAGAAATGAAGCAAATCTTTTTAATAGCTGCCTTATTACTTTCACTATTCTCATATTCTCAGAATATTTCAGTAGATAGCCAATCCTATACACCACAACAACTAATTGAAGACATTTTAATTGATAGTAATTGCATAGAAAATGTAGTTGTTACAAATGTTTCTGGTGGTGATTTTAATGGTTCAGATCAGAGTTATGGCTATTTTGATGCCTCAGGAACGGCTTTCCCGTTTCAAAATGGAATTGTTCTCAGTACAGGTCGGATTATTAACGTTCCTGGTCCAAATAATAATTTAAGTGATGATGACGCACCTAATTGGCAAGGTGATTTAGATTTAGAATATGCGTTAAATGAATCTGGAACAACTAACGCTACAATTTTAGAATTCGATTTTACATCAGTAGCATCACAAATTAGCTTTAGATATATTTTTGCTTCAGAAGAATATCAGGAAAACGACCCTAATAGTTGTCAATATTCCGATCTTTTTGGCTTTTTAGTGCGTCCAGCGGCAAGTCAAGATCCATACGAAAATATTGCATTAGTTCCAGGAACATCCACTCCTGTAAAAGCGACAACAGTAACACCTGGTGTTTCTGGTAGTTGCCCTCCACAAAACGAGGACTATTTTGGTAATTATAATGATTCTAATGCACCGATAAATTTCAACGGACAGACGGCAGTATTAACAGCTACAGCAAACGTAATTCCAAACATAATCTATCATGTTAAACTGGTAATTGCTGACGAACAAAATTACAGATATGATTCTGCAGTATTTTTAGAAGCAGCTAGTTTTCAATTATCTACGGATTTAGGTCCAAACAGACTTATTACTGCGGGAAACGCATTGTGCGAAGGTGAAACTTTAAATTTAAGCCCATTTCAACAACCCGATTTATCATCTTACGAATGGTATAAAAATAATGTATTGGTTCAATCAACACCGAGTGGTTGTCTAAATTGCGGCTCATATACTGTCACAGAACCTGGAACCTACACCGTAGAGGTTGGCTTAGCCAATGGATGCATCTCTTATGGAGAAGTTGTTATCGAATATGCACCGTTACCAACAGGAATAAACGCTGCTTTAATTGAATGCGATATCAATCAAGATGGTATAACCACATACAATTTATTTGATGCTTCAAATGATTTAACTAATAATGACAATACATTAACTGTTTCAGACTTTTTTCTGAATGACATTGATGCAATAACAAATGAAAACCCAATAATAAATCCTAATAGTTTTGAAAATGACTTTGCATTTCAAACTGTTTATGCCAGAATACTAAATTCTGCTAATTGTGTTGACATTGCAGAATTAGAATTACAAACATCGAATAATATTGTAATCATTCCAGATTTAGAAGCTTGTGATGGAGACATTTTAGACGGTTTTGCGATTTTCTCATTAAGTGGAATTGAAAACTCTATTCAAGCTTTAATTCCTACAAATGCAGACATATCCTATTACGAAACTGAAGAAGATGCCTTTAATGAAACCAATCAATTGCCAAATAATTACGAAAATATTGTTGTAAATTCTCAAACCATATATGTAAAAATTGAAAACAACAATCAGTGTTTTAGTACATCAACGGTAAATCTTAACGTCATTTATTCCCCTGTACTTGAAGCAGACGAAACCATAATTTACTGTACAAACATATATCCCGAAACCATAACGCTCTACGGAGGTGTACTTAATGATTTACCTAACAACTATTATTACCAATGGTATTTTAATGGTATCCTAACCAACAGTGATACTACTTTTAATGACATCAATGAAACAGGAACATATACTGTTATTGTTACAGATCCAAATGGGTGCACCACAAGCAGAACCATAGCTGTAAATCCATCAGAATCAGCAACAATAGAAAACGTAACTGTAGAAGGCATATCGCCTTCTAATACCGTAACAATTAAAACATCTGGTCTAGGCTCTTATGAATATGCTTTGGATGACATAAACGGACTTTATCAAGATAGTAATGTCTTTCATAACATTAGAGAAGGAGAACACACCATTTTTGTGAGAGATATTAATGGTTGTGAAATTGTAGAACAAAAAATTTCTGTTCTTGGTTTTCCAAAATTCTTTACACCAAATGGTGATTCAGATAATGATACATGGAGGGTTATTGGAACCAACACCCAATCCAACCAAATAGAATCCGTACAAATCTTCAGTCGATATGGTAAACTCATCACAGAACAAAAGTCGCTGGATGAGAGTTGGGATGGTACATTCAATGGACAAGAACTCCCTGGTGATGATTATTGGTATATCGCTAAGTTTATTAATGGTAAAAGATATGTTGGTCATTTTGCACTGAGGCGTTAAAAATAAAATTAGAATCCGTTGTAAGTAATGATTGACGAACACATTATTGTAACTTTGTTTTATGCGATTTAAAATTGAATCAGAGTTTAAACCTACAGGAGACCAGCCCGAAGCTATAAAACAATTAGTTAATGGTATTGAGAGCAATGAAAAATACCAAACGCTTTTGGGTGTTACTGGCTCTGGTAAAACATTTACGGTTGCGAATGTTATAGAAGACGTGCAAAGACCTACTTTAGTTTTAGCGCATAATAAAACTCTGGCAGCTCAGTTATATTCTGAATTTAAGCAGTTTTTTCCGGAGAATGCTGTAGAGTATTTTGTTTCCTATTACGATTACTACCAACCCGAGGCCTACATTCCTGTTTCTGGTGTCTACATAGAAAAAGATTTATCAATCAATGAAGAAATTGAAAAGATGCGGTTAAGCACCACCTCTTCTCTACTCTCTGGCAGACGAGATGTTTTGGTTGTGGCTTCTGTTTCATGCTTATATGGGATAGGAAATCCAGTTGAATTTCAAAAAAACGTGATTACGATTGAACGTGATCAAATAATTTCTAGAACAAAACTTTTACATCAACTCGTCCAAGGTCTTTATTCTCGAACTGAAGCTGATTTTAAAAATGGTAATTTCAGGATTAAAGGAGATACTGTCGATGTTTTTCCAGGTTACTCAGACCATGCATTCAGAATTCATTTTTTTGGAGATGAGATTGAAGAAATTGAAGCCTTTGATGCGAGAACAAATGAAATTATTGAACGTTATGATCGTTTAAATATCTATCCTGCAAATATGTTTGTAACATCCCCAGATGTTCTCAATGGTGCGATAAAAAATATTCAAGATGATTTGGTTAAGCAGCACGATTACTTTAAAGAAATCGGTAAGCATCTCGAGGCCAAACGTCTTAAAGAGCGCACAGAATTCGATTTAGAAATGATTCGAGAACTTGGTTATTGCTCTGGCATAGAAAACTACTCTAGATATTTAGATGGACGTGCACCTGGTACTAGACCGTTTTGCCTGTTAGATTATTTTCCAGATGATTTTTTAATGGTAGTAGATGAAAGTCATGTTACTATTTCGCAAGTTCATGCCATGTATGGAGGTGATCGTAGCAGAAAAGTAAACTTAGTTGATTATGGATTTCGATTACCTGCTGCAATGGACAACAGACCATTAAAATTTGAAGAATTTGAAGCATTGCAAAATCAGGTAATTTATGTCAGTGCAACACCTGCAGATTACGAAATGCAAAAAACTGATGGTGTTTATGTAGAACAAGTTATAAGACCAACGGGGTTATTAGATCCAGAAATTGAAGTTCGACCAAGTCTCAATCAAATAGACAATTTAATTGAAGAAATTCAAGATCGTGTAGAAAAGGATGAACGTACACTAGTTACAACACTTACTAAGCGTATGGCTGAAGAATTAGTGAAATATCTGACCCGTATTTCTATTCGATGTCGATATATCCATAGTGATGTTGACACCTTAGAACGTGTTGAAATTATGCAAGATTTGCGTAAAGGTGTTTTTGATGTTTTGGTTGGTGTTAACTTACTTCGTGAAGGATTAGATTTACCAGAAGTATCATTAGTTGCAATATTAGATGCAGATAAAGAAGGATTTTTAAGATCCGCCAGATCATTAACTCAAACGGTTGGACGAGCAGCACGAAACTTAAATGGTAAAGCCATTATGTATGCAGATAAAATTACCAAAAGCATGCAAAAAACAATTGATGAAACTGAATATCGTCGAGAAAAACAAATTGCCTATAATACTGAAAACAATCTTAAGCCAAAAGCTTTAAATAAAAGCTTAGATAGTGCATTAGCAAAGAATTCTGTAAGTACTTATAGAACTGAATTAGATGCAAAAATTGCAGCCGAACCAGAAAGTGAGTACTTAACTAAAGCGCAGTTAGAGAAAAAAATAAGGGAAAAACAGAAACAAATGGAACAAGCCGCAAAAGCTTTAGACTTTATGGAAGCAGCACGTTTTAGAGATGAGATTATAGCATACCAAAGTAAACTAGGAAAAATCAAAGTAAAATAAGTGCTAGTTGTACTGTACCTTAAAAATATCAATTAAAAAATCTGGTGGCACAATTTTGTTTGGGAAACTATCCATTAAATCTAATACTCTATTAATAGACTCATGGCTTAATCCCATTCTTAAACCAAAATTGTGAATTTTAACCAATTGCTTGGGGGAAATCTTATGATCTAAATTCATTAACAGCACAAGTCTGTGAAACTGAACGATTCGCTCACTATGTGACTTTAAATGCACATATGTAACAGGATGTTCAAAAAGATATTTAAAATCTTCTTTAGATATATCTAGTTGTTTAGCAATACTAAACAAGAAATTATATTCAATGGATCTTATATTTTCATCTGTTTGAGCAAAAGCAATCATCTCGGAGAGTAAGCTCAATTTTTCAGCACGATTAATCATGTCTTTAGAGGGAATTATATTAGACTGTAAAGTTAAAGAGGTAGATTATTTTATTGTCGTTGATATAATGTATCTTGTCGAAAAATTAAACGTACTTAGTCGGTGTTATTAAACGTTTGTCAATACTACACATTAATTACAGCATGAGATTCAAGCATATTTTTCTAATTATATCCATAAGTTTCTGTGTTAATATTAGCGCTCAAAGTACTGCATATAAACAGGTTGCGGAATTAATCATTGAAGCTCCACAACTTAATATTATAAAAACTATTTGGGTGTATTTACCTAAAAATTATCAAAAATCTAGAAAAAGGTATCCTGTGATTCATATGCATCATGCTAAGAATTTGTTTGATGTGAGTAAGTCATATATTGGAGAACGGCAAATAGATGAATATTTACACCCTATAACTGAAAACGAAAGTATACTTATTGGAATAGAACACGCTAAAGACATACGAATAGATGAACTTACACCTTTTAGACACATAAAATATGGTGGCGGAAATGGTAACGCTTATCTCAATTTTATTAAAAACATTCTCAAATCCTTTTTTAATTACACATATTTAACATTGACTGATGTAGAACACACAACTTTATTCGATTTTTCTTTAGGTGGTTTAATATCATTTTATGGAACTGTCAAATTCCCCGAAACATATAGGAAGGCTGGAGTATTTTCGCCAGCATTTTGGATAAACTGCGAAATTTACAGTAGTGTTGAATCTTTAGAAATGCCAGAAACTTCAAAATTTTATTTTTTAATTGAAACAGCAGAAAGTGAAGAAATGATTCCAGACCAAAAACGTATGGTCTCATTTTTAAAGTATAAAGGTGTAAATGATGATCAGTTAAAAAGTCTCATTATTAAAGGTGGTGAGCATAAGGAGAAATTTTGGTCAACGCATTTTGCAGATGCGTGTCAATGACTTTATAATAAATAAGATTATTTCAATCAAAATTTAGTACAAAATGACAAACAATGACATATTTAAAAAACTAAGAGTAGCGCACAAACTAAGAGATGATGATATTGTAAAAATCTTAGCCCTTGTTGATTTTAGAATATCTAAAAGTGAACTGAATGCTTTTTTTAGAAATGAAGATCACCCAAAATATATGCCCTGTGGAGATCAGATTCTTAGAAATTTCCTTAATGGGTTAATCATTCATTTAAGAGGTCCAATGCCTAAAAAAAATAATACAAACAAGCCTAAACAGAAAAAAAGCGACACATAGTGTCGCTCTTAGTTTTGCAATCTAATTTTCTCATTTAGACTTTACCAATTTTACAGGAATTTTAAATGATTTACTATTACCATTAACTTTCTTAGAAAGACTCTTGTAATTTAAGCGACTCTTAATAAAAGATTCCACTGCTTCGTTCTCTGTCGCAACAGATAAAACTACAATTTCATTGTCTTCGTTGATAAAGATTTTTACCATTGCATTGACATCCTCATACAATTGAAAGTTTGGATTCTGCAATAAATCAGTAACCGTTTCTGTGATTGATGCTGGCTCAGCGTTTTCAATTGGATTTGTACTTGCGGAAAGTACACTGCTAAACGTAATTGCTACAACTAGTACTAACATTTTTAATGTTTTACTCGCATCAATAATATTGATACGTCTGTGCTCGTCATTTTTTTTCATAATATTCATCGTTATTCGATTTTAAGATAGTTACTTAATAGACGACCAATTATTATAATCGTTACTGTTCTTAACACTGTTTAACGTTGATTAGCAGTTTATTAACATAAGCACAAAAAAATGCGCCTTTAGAAAGACGCATTTAAATATTTAAATTTTTAGGTAATACTGCTTATGCAAGCACGGCTTGTACTTTATCAGCAGCTTCTTGAAATTCTGTAGCACTTAATACATCTAATCCAGAATTATCAATTAAATCTTTTGCAATATCTGCATTGGTTCCTTGTAAACGTACAATAATAGGTACAGAAATATTACCCATATTTTTATAAGCATCGATAACTCCTTGTGCCACTCTATCACAACGTACAATTCCTCCAAAAATATTTATTAAAATTGCCTTTACTGCAGGATCCTTTAATATAATTTGAAAAGCAGCTTCTACTCTTGCTGCATCAGCTGTACCACCAACATCTAAGAAGTTTGCTGGCTCACCACCTGCTTGCTTAATTAAATCCATCGTTGCCATTGCCAAACCAGCACCATTTACCATACAACCAACGTTACCATCTAAATCAACATAATTTAAACCTAAAGCACCAGCTTCTACTTCAATTGGATTTTCTTCTCTTAAATCACGTAATTGTGCCAAGTCTCTATGTCTAAATAATGCATTATCGTCTAAAGTTACTTTAGAATCCACCGCCATTATTTTATCATCACTAGTTTTTAAAACTGGATTGATTTCAAATAAAGAAGCATCAGATTTTACATATGCTGTGTATAAAGCAGATACAAATTTTGTCATTTCTTTAAATGCAGTACCAGATAAACCCAAATTAAATGCTACACGACGTGCCTGAAATCCAAGTAATCCTAAAGCAGGATCTACTTCTTCTGTAAATATTAAATGAGGTGTTTCTTCAGCAACAGTTTCTATATCCATTCCACCTTCAGTAGAATACATTATCATATTTTTTCCAGTACCACGATTTAGTAATACAGACATATAATACTCTTCTGGCTCATTATCACCAGGATAATATACATCTTCAGCAATTAAAACTTGGTGTACTTTCTTTCCTTCAGCAGAAGTTTGAGGTGTTATCAAATTCATACCAATGATATTTCCTGCAATTTCTTCAACTTCTTGAAGATTTTTAGCAAGTTTTACTCCGCCACCTTTTCCACGTCCACCAGCATGAACCTGAGCTTTTATAACATGCCATCCTGTGCCAGTTTCAGCAGTCAATTGCTTAGCCGCATCTACTGCTTCTTTAGCACTTTGGACAACGATTCCTCGTTGAATTCTTACTCCAAAACTGTTTAATAATTCTTTTCCTTGATATTCGTGTAAATTCATTTGGTGTATAAATTTATGATTTGTCTTCGGTTAATATTCGAAGTCCTTTTTAGTACGGCAAAAGTAAACATACTAAAAGTTTTTACCAATAGTTTTTACTATTGATTTAATTCTTGCTATTTCATAAATGACGCGCAACAATTATCTGTTTAAATACTTAAGAATTGCACTAGTCTTTTAAGCGTTTAATCACTGAAAACGCCTTATCAACTACATCGTCCTCAACTACTATTGTAAACTCATTGGTTGTAGATACTACTTCATAAAGTGAAATTTTATCCCATGCTAGTCGCTTAAAAATTTGATAGTACAAACCTGAAATTTTAGAATTCCCTTTTGGTAAATAAATACTAATCGCAGACAAATTATCTTGTAACCCTAATTGTGTTTCACTTTTAAATGCCTTTAAGATACTCGCTCTCTCAGAAGTTGAAATAATAATATTACTCTCTAACATACCACGAGTAAAGGCATAAAAAATTTGATGATTCGAACTTATCCTTTCCAATACTTGTACATGACTATTTATCAATGTATTAGAATTTTGAAACGTAAAATCACTCAAATTTGAACGCACAGTAATATCACCTAAGTTTTTAAAAATCTTACTGAAACGACCCGAATTTTCTAAACTCATAGGTTGTTGATACCTTCGTAATGCCATCATTATAGCACCATCTTTAACAGGTTTACGGAGCATTTCTGAAACGGTACGATTTAAATCTTGAGCTAAAGCTGAATAATTAATTATTTGTCTTGATAAGCCTTCTTCCAAAAATGGACTAGACATTACTATTTCTTCAATACAAGCTGCTATTGTTTTCAATTTGTTATTTATTTAACATTTTGTGCAAATTTAGTAATATTTTCGAATTTTTATGTTTTTGCTTTCGAATACATATACTTTTGGCCCATTACCTATAATAAACACTTAGATAAAATTTAATGAAAAATAATACCTTATTAAAAATTGCTAAGGACTTTGGTAGTCCTGTTTATGTCTATGATTCTGAAACAATCATCCATCAGTATAAGCGCTTAACAAACGCATTTGGTAAGGTTAAACAGTTAAAACTTAACTATGCAGTTAAGGCACTTTCAAATATTTCTATACTTAAATTATTCAATTCACTTGACTCTGGTATTGATACTGTATCTATACAAGAAGTACAACTTGGTCTTAAAGCAGGTTTTGAACCCGCAAATATCATATTTACACCAAATGGAGTTTCACTAGAAGAAATTGAAAAGGTCTCAAAATTGGGAGTTCAAATTAATATTGATAATCTATCCATATTAGAACAATTTGGCACTAAACATCCTAAGGTCCCTGTTTGTATTCGTATTAATCCTCATGTTATGGCTGGTGGTAATACAAATATTTCTGTAGGGCATATTGATAGTAAATTTGGTATTTCAATTCATCAGATTCCGCTTTTGCTTCGAATTGTAGAAAACACCAAAATGAACATCAATGGTATCCATATGCACACTGGAAGTGACATACTAGATATTGATGTCTTTTTATATGCGAGTGAAATTTTATTTGAAACTGCTAAAAATTTCAAAAATCTTGAGTTTATTGATTTTGGATCTGGATTTAAAGTCCCATATAAAACAGGAGATATTGAAACCAACATTGAAGAATTAGGTGAAAAATTATCAAAACGATTTAATGAATTCTGTAAAGAATATGGCAGAGATTTAACCTTAGCCTTTGAACCCGGTAAATTCTTAGTTAGCGAAGCTGGAGTGTTTTTGACAAAAGTAAATGTTGTAAAACAAACTACTTCGACTGTTTTTGCTCAAATTGATTCTGGTTTTAATCATTTAATTAGACCCATGTTATATGGTTCTCAGCACGATATTTCAAACATCTCTAACCCTAAAGGCAGAGCTCGTTTTTACTCAGTAGTTGGTTACATCTGCGAGACAGACACCTTTGCAAATAACAGGCGTATTTCTGAAATAAACGAAGGGGATATTCTCTGTTTTAAAAATGCAGGAGCGTATTGTTATTCTATGGCGAGTAATTACAATTCGCGCTATAGGCCAGCTGAAGTATTAGTGTACAAAGGAAAAGTACATCTTATAAGAAAGCGAGAAACCTTTGATGATATTATACATAATCAGGTAGAGATTACCCTCTAGATATTTAAAGCATTGCATATTGCGATGCTTTTTTTGTACCTTTCAAATGCTACAAGTCTTTTATTTCCTAATAACTAAAATTATGACATCGATTAAATCAACCAGAATACAATCCATAGATATTTTAAGAGGTCTCGTAATGATTCTAATGGCTTTAGACCATGTAAGAGATTACACTAATACTGGATATATGTTTGTTGATCCAACCAATCTAGAGACCACTACGCCATTATTGTTCTTTACAAGGTGGATTACTCACTTTTGTGCACCAGTATTTGTTTTCTTAGCAGGAACTTCAGCCTTTTTGTATGGATGTAAAAAAACTTCAAAAAAAGAACTGGCAAAATTTCTTTTTACTAGAGGTCTTTGGTTGGTCTTTATTGAACTAACAATTGTTAACTTTTCCTGGACCTTTGATATTAGTCTTAGCGTACATATATTTCAAGTTATTTGGGCAATTGGTATATGTATGATGCTTTTAGCTGCATTTATTTATCTGCCAAAAAAAATACTCCTAGCATTAGGTTTAATAATTGTTTTTGGTCATAATTTACTTGATGGCATTACTCAACAAGGTACAGAACCACTGTCAATGTTTTGGTATTATGTACATCAATTTAATTTTCAGGTCATTAATAATGGACAAGGTATGATGGCAATAGCTTATCCGTTTTTACCTTGGTTAGGTATTATGATTCTTGGTTATTGCTTTGGTCATTTCTATCAAAAAGATTATAACAAAAAGATTAGAAAGGTTTGGCTTCTTAGATTGGGATTTGCAGCGATAATCTTATTTTTCGCATTTAGATTCTTGAACATTTATGGAGACTTAAAACCTTGGGAAACTAAAGATGAAGTTACATATACTATATTATCTTTTTTTAATGTAACTAAATATCCTCCTTCCCTTCTTTATACTTTAATGACTTTAGGACCAGCTTTTATTTTCCTCTATCTTATAGAATCGGTAAAAAATAAAATGACTAATTTCTTAGTTGTTTTTGGTCGAGTGCCATTCTTCTTTTACATCATACACCTATATCTAGTTCATCTAATTGGCATGTTAGGACTAGAAATCTTAGGAGAGAATTGGCAAGAGTTAATATTAACTGTAGATCGTTTTAAAAGTGGTTACTTATTGAATATTGGTTTTGACTTATGGGTAAGTTATCTCGTATGGTTTATTGTTATAATTTTATTATACCCAATTTGTAAAATATATATGCAATACAAAGCTAAAAACAGACATAAATGGTGGCTGAGTTATTTGTGATATTTCTATAATAATATACACTTATAGATTACAATGTAAATTAATTATTAAGGACCGGGTTTGATGCAGTTATGGTAATTGTTATTACACTTTTCGCAAGATTAGGTATACGATTAGTAACTCGATTCATCGAAATGAAACGAGAAGACGACAATGAAAAAAGTGATTAAATATGATTAACGTTTTAAGAAAATTAGAAAAATCACCTCAACGTAACAAATCGACACATACAAAACGCTGCTGTATGCATTGAGCACATCGATGATTTTTTTAGAAGAACAAGTAATTTAATTGTCTTTAGTTTGTTTTAAAGGAGTATTAATCCAATACTTTTTTATATCAATAGTGGTCTTGTTTATATTAGCGTAAGACAATGGTTTTTTTTTATTAACGTATATTAAATCTTCAACAGGTTGTTTTTGTTCAAATATTTCTTGTGTAAACAACTCTCTAAATTGATAGCCAACGAGCATAGATGCTTTGTTTAGTTCTGCACCAGATACGTCTTTTATTTTTTTTAGCTTATATGAAAAATCACCTGAGGACACCACTTTAACATCATTAGCAATTCCTGCAGACCAATCTATAACTTCAATTTTCACAGTTTTATCTTCAACAAGCTTTATGTTTGTTACAATTAATTTTTTGTCTTTATAACGCAGTTTAAAATTACTTTTTCGCTTTATTGTAGTATCATCAATTGCCTTATTAAAAGTGATATAGAACGATTCATTACTAGCATTAAAATTAAAGTCCTCAACTTTAAATGGGTTCGGTTCTTTAATTATAAATCGGTTATTAAAAGTCATGTAGTTAAGAAACATTTTATTTCCTGCTGCTTTATATTCAATATTAATTTCAAATAAAGTACTGCCTTTACTTCTATTGAGATTCCCAAAAGGATTATCCTTAGATCTACCGGAAGAATATTCACTATTCTCAAATACTCGATATTCTAATTTATGAATTGCAAAATTTGTTTTAGATATATAAATGTTACCTTCAGCCTTATATCTCGAATTCTGTTCTGCTCTCGAATTAATTTTTATCTCATACAATGGTGTATCTTCGATATATACAATTTTAGACAGTTTAAAATTGTGATTATCAATGAAATTGTCTTTAAAAATATAAATGAAAGAGAAGCTGTTCTTATTGAAATTTCTAATAGGGTTATGAAGGTTCAATAGTTCTAATTCGTTCTGAATATTTGTGCCCAACTTCGCGTTTTTATGAGTATCCAATAATTTTGACTCACCATAAATACTATTAAGTAATAAAGTGTCTTGGTTAAAATTTTTATTTAATTGATAAGAATATAATGCCGACGTATTGTCTTTGTATTTAAATTTACTCGTATTAAAGCCAGCGTCAAAGTTTTCCATAATAGCTTCATTTAAATTAAAATAACTGTTATTTATAAGTTGATAATCTCTATAATAACTTATGTAAGAATGCGGATAATAAGGGTAATTGGTTGCAATTCTCCCAATAGCATTTTTTATAATAGTTTCTGGAGATATACTATTTCTAGTCGATTTAGTTTTCACTTTTAATACTACTTCATTTAACTCCTCTCTTCTAGGTTTTAAATAAATATCATTGATGGTATTATCTTTTAGCGTACCTGCATTAATAGTAAGTGTTGCAAAACCTATTGAAGAAATAATTATTGCCTTATTCAATGTTTTGTAATCGGCAGGCAATCTAAAACCACCTTCTTCATCTGCAATAACCCCATTTTGAACATCTGCAAATTTTATGGTTGCATAGGACACTGGGTATTTACTTTCTATATCTATAACGCGACACAAAATCTCTTTTGCCTCTTGTGCAAAAACTTGAGACATTGAAATTAGAACAAAAAATAAGCTTATTAAAAATTTAGACATTCTAAGTTTATTGATAGCATATTCTATTTTCATGGTATAATTTTTTAAATATTTCAATAAAAAATTAAATCGATTCTAAACAAATCATAAAACGCAAACTCTTTGGTTCCACCAGGTGTTTCTTTTATCGCTGTTTGAGAATGAAAAATATCTCGTGTTTTGTATTCGTTATATAATGGTTTAATATGTTCTAAATAACCTGTCATATATTAATTTTTCAATTTACCAGTAAAATGATTCACTTTTGAGTTGAATAGATTTCCTGGTGTTTGTCTATATATTACAGCTTGGCCACAATGCCAGATAGCATCAGTAAGTAAGTTTTTATTTAAAGGATTATTTCTTATTGCTTTACTTAATTCTGATGGATAGGAATTCGAGGTTCTCTTTGCTGATTCTCCGAGATTCTCGATCTTAGTTAACTTTTTAATGGTTCTATCTTCTTCAAGATTTCTAGTGAATACAATCAATAATATACCCCCAGAAATTGATAATAAAATAATTGCTCTAACAGAGATTCTATTGGAAGGATAGATCATAATCTTTTTAGTTAGATTATTCTCCTTTTCATATTTAGGTCGTGCTCTTTTATTTTTCCAAAATTTGAAACCTTCAAAACATAAACGGAGATTTGCAAATAATTCAGCAAACCACATTTTTAATCTTTTATCTTTTTGATATTGGTAATAGGTAGAGCACCATATTTATCCATTAAAAACACTAAAGCTGTCATTGTTGCAGCACCTAAGGCGAGTTCACGTTTATTCACATGTTCAAAAGTATCATTAGCAGCATGGTGATGATCAAAATAACGCTGAGAATCCGGCCTTAAACCAGCCAAAACTATGTCATCACTTTTAAGCGGCCCAATATCTGCTCCACTTCCACCCTTTTCAAAATAATGAATTAAATAAGGTTTAAAAAGTGATTTCCAAGCTTCAATTTTAGCAAACATAATATCACTGCAATCAAAACTAAAACCTCTAGGCGTAAATCCACCTGAGTCACTCTCTAAAGCAAAAACATGTGTTTCATTTTTAGCTTTTGCAACTTCGGCATATTTACGTCCTCCTCGTAAGCCGTTTTCTTCATTCATAAATAATACCACACGAATGCTACGTTTGGGTTTTATTCCACTTTCTGTAAGCAATCGCAAAACATCCATGGATTGTACCACTCCTGCACCATCATCATGAGCTCCATCACCTAAATCCCAAGAATCTAAATGGCCGCCTACAATCATAAATTCACTCGGAAATTCGCTGCCTGTAATTTCACCAATCACATTATAAGATTCTACATCTTCAAATTGCTGACAGCTTTGTTGAAAGAAGAACTGAAGATCTTTATCATTTTTCAATGCTGCACTCAACACATCAGCATCATTAGTACTTATTGCAGCCGATGGTATACGTTTCTCTACTGGCAAATCGCCATAACCCATGCTGCCTGTATGTGGAAAATCATCTAATCTAGTGCTCAATGAACGCACAATTGTACCAATCGCACCATATTTAGCAGCTTCGGATGCACCATTATAGCGTTCTGCAGCACAACCACCATATGCCTGAAAAGTATGGATAAAGCTTTGTTCCATTGGTCGATTGATAAATACAATCTTACCCTTTATGTTTTCTTCACCTAATGCTTCTAAATCTTTGTAACTGTTGACTTCTATTAAATTTGCTGTTAAACCGTTATTTGGAGTTGCAACTGAACCACCTAAAGCACAAATATTTACTTTTTTTGAAATACCAGAAGTTTCAAAATAAGCCACTTCTTTTTCACCTCTTACCCATTTAGGCACCATAACAGGTTGTAGCCATACTTTATCTAAACCAAGCTTTTCTAATTCTTTTTTTGTGTATTGTACAGCAAGTTCTGCATTTTTTGAACCAGATAAACGACCGCCTATTTCATTAGATAAATGATCTAACCATTTGTAGCTATTCCCATTGGTAAGAGATGTACTATAGATTGTTTTTAATACATCTTCATCAGTTTGAGCATTTCCATTATAATTAAATAGAAACATGGTAAGCAAAATAGATAATAAGTAATTTGTTTTTTTATCTGAAACTTTATTCATTTTCTAATTCTTTTTTATACAATTCAATATTTGCTTTTTCTTTAGCAGGTAGTACTGGCTCTTTAATATCTGAATACGTACTTAAGGTATCGTACAAAATTTTAGCCACTAAATAACGTGCTAAAGGTTTATCATCTGCAGGAATATTGTACCAAGGCGCATGAGGTTTAGAACTTCTATTTAATACGTCTTCATAACATTCCTGATATTTATCCCAAAGTTTTCGTTCTTTTAAATCACCTGAAGAAAATTTCCAGTTTTTTTCTTCTTTTCTTAGACGTCTTAATAACCTGTATTTTTGCTCGTCTTTAGATAGGTTTAAAAAGAATTTAAAAATTATAGTGCCGTTTTCTGCTATGTGTTTTTCAAAATTATTAATCTGCTCATAACGTTGATCCCAAAAAGCATCATTTACTTTAGAGACATCATCTATACCAGGAATATTTTCTCCCATTATGTAATACGGATGAACACGCGTTACTAATACATTTTCATAATGAGTTCTGTTAAAAACACCAAATTTTCCACGTGCTGGCAAAGCGATATAATGCCTCCACAAATAATTGTGTTTTAATTCTAACTCCGTTGGTACTTTAAAACTATGTACTTCAACACCTCTAACATTAAAATCTTTAAAAACTTCTCTAATTAAACTGTCCTTACCTGATGTATCCATGCCTTGCAAGCAAATTAAAACAGAATATTTTCCGTGAGCGTATATTGTGTCTTGTAGCTTTCCTAGTTTCTTTCTAACCGATTTTAATCCCTCTTTTATTGCAGATTCATCTGCATCAACACTAATTCTTGTAGGTTGATCCTTAAGACTAATCTTTGACGTAATTTTAAAATCATTAGTAGCTATTGATATCATATATTCTATTAATTGGACTAAAAATATTGAGCTTTAAATATAAGAAATTTGCTATTGCTTTTCTCTTTATAGTTGTTTTATGTTTCGATTCATGTTTCAATATTTGTATGATAAAAACCTGTTACTTAGTGATTATTAATTGTTATGAGTAAAACAGAAATTAGATAAGCGGGATCAAGAAGCAATGGAAATACTAATACCGTTGCAAATTATATTGCCATAACATATGGATATGATATTATAGATTTCTCACAAAAAAATATCGGTCACTCCGATTATAATTTTAAAATTGATAAGAATGACTTTCCATCACCTATCAGAAATTATTATTACACTTATGACATCTTTATTTTTGTCACACCAGTATATTGGTATTATATGAGTGGGATTTAAAAAGTGTTTTTTGATAGAATTTCTGATCTTTTGAATCAATTATAAACCGTTAGGAAGACGATTAAGAGGTAAACAAATGGTTATGATAAGTTGTAGTAACGCAAATGATTTAAAAGGTGCATTTCACATACTATTTAAAGAATCTACAAATTATCTTGGAAGGACTTATCTAGGAAATGTTCACTCTTGGGCAGAAAATTAGCTAATAAGTGAAAACAATAAATTAGGGTTAGGTTATTTACTTGCAAAAGCCTTCACATCACTCTCACTTACTTGTTTACCTCCTAAAATAATTAAACGCTCAACAACATTTCGAAGTTCTCTAATATTACCTGTCCAATCGTAATTTTGAAGGAGTTTTATGGCCTTGGCACTAAATGATTTTTTAGCTGTTCCTTGTTCTTTCGAAATTTTATTTGCAAAATAATCTATAAGTAACGGAATATCTTCTCTTCTCTCATTCAGCGATGGAACCTCAATTAAAATTACCGCCAGTCTGTGATATAAATCCTCTCTAAACTTGCCATCTTCAATTTCTTTTTTAAGGTTTTTATTAGTGGCTGCAACGACTCTCACATTAACCTTTATATCCTTATCACTTCCAACGCGTTGAATGCGACTTTCTTGTAATGCTCTTAAGACTTTTGCTTGAGCTGACAAGCTCATATCACCAATTTCATCTAAAAAAATGGTTCCTCCATTGGCTGCTTCAAACTTACCTGCTCTGTCTTTAGCAGCAGAGGTAAATGCACCTTTAACATGACCAAATAATTCACTTTCTATTAATTCACTTGGTATTGCTGCACAATTAACTTCAATCATTGGACCTTTAGAACGTTCACTTTTTTGATGTAACCAATGTGCCACAAGTTCCTTACCGGTTCCATTAGGACCCGTAATTAAAACTCTTGCATCGGTTGGAGCCACCTTATCTATCATTTCCTTGATACGTTCAATACTTTCACTGTCACCAACCATTTCGTAGTTTTTGCTAACTTTCTTTTTTAGCATTTTATTTTCAACTACGAGTTCTTTTCTATCTAAAGCAATTCTAACTGTATTTAAAAGGCGGTTTAAATCTGGTGGCTTTGAGATATAATCAAAAGCACCTAAACGCATAGTGTTTACAGCTGTATCTAAATCACCGTGACCAGAAATCATAACCATTGGAGTTTCTGGTTTTATTTTTTTTACAGCTTCTAATACTTCAACACCATCCATTTTTGGCATTTTAATATCGCATAGTACTAAATCGTAATCGTCCTTTTTTATTTTTTCAATTCCTACCAGACCATCCTCAGCTTCTTCCAATCGGTAGGTGTCATTTTCTTCAGAAAGTATTTTAACCAATACTCTACGTATTGCAGCTTCATCTTCTATTATTAATATTTTAGGCATAATTTTGTTTTATTAATATTTTAACCACTTAAATAACTCCTTATACGTAGGCTTCTTGCCGTACATCAATATGCCAACACGATAAATTTTTGCTGCAAACCAAACCGTTAAAACAAATGTTCCTATAAGGAGTAATAAGGATAATCCTTGTTGCCAAATTGGTACACCAAACGGAATACGCATTAACATTACAACTGGCGATGTAAATGGAATAAACGAAAAGACTGTAGAAACGGTTCCATGAGGATCTTCAATAACAGTAAAAACACCAACATAAACAGCTAAAATCAAAGGCATTAATATTGGTAACATAAATTGTTGAGTATCTGTTTCGTTATCAACAGCAGCCCCAATTGCTGCATATAGAGAACTATATAATAGATAACCACCAATAAAGAAGAACACAAATGCAACAACAAGATTAAGAATTGGCAAATTACTTATTGCAGTAATTAAATTTTCAGCAATAGCCTGTGCGCCTTCTGCTTGCATAGCCTGGTTCACCATTTCTTGCTGCGGTGTTTGTAATTGCCCTATGTCTATACCAAATATTAATGACACAACCAACATTAAAACACCACCTAAAATCGTCCATATTATAAACTGTGTCACACCTGCTAAAGATGTTCCTATTATTTTACCCATCATCAACTGAATAGGTTTTACAGAAGATATTATGACTTCAATAATTCTACTTGTTTTTTCTTCAATAACACTTCGCATTATCATATTACCGTAAATAATGATAAACATAAATAACAAATAACCAGCGATACCACCAAATGCTAATTTTACTATATTATCTGTCTTAGAGCTCTTTTCGCCATCAAAACTTTCTTGTGCAATATCGATACTTGTTTTAGAGGCTTCAATTTGGTCGAGCGTAACACCATCTTTTTGTAATTTCATTTCTCGCAATCGTTTTTCAATCTTACGTTCTAAACCAGAAATAATGGTTAATGACGGTGACTCTTGCGAGTAAAACTTCACATTATCTGATACGGCATTAATTGAATCTACTCTTGAAACATACAATAAACCATAATCTTCTTTTTCTTTAACCAATGCAATAGCATCCTCTAAAGTTAATCCACTTAAATTTGTATAACTCGTATTATCTGTATTTTGAAAAACATCTTTTAAAAACCCTGTTTCATCTAAAACTGAAATAGTACGTTGTTTATCGTTATTAAGTTGCGACAAATAAGCAACCACAGCGATTAGCGCTATCATTATTAATGGGCTTAAAAATGTCATAACGATGAAAGACTTATTTTTAACTTTAGTAAGATATTCACGCTTTATTATTAGTGGTAAATGATTCATTCTTAATTGTTCTTTACAGTTTGAATAAAAATATCATTTGCTGAAGGTATCACTTCTACAAAGTGATGCACTTCTGCTTTTGATGTTAAAAATGAAAGCAAGTCATTTGGTGAGGTGTTCTCTCTTATTTTTACGTTCAACTTAATGTCGTCATTTAAATTTTTGAAGGTTGCTGGTAATACTTCGAAAGTATTTTGAATTTCTGTAAGCACCTTTTCTTTGTTTAAAGATTCTAAACCAACTTCAAAAGTATTCGTTTTAAACTCGCGTTTTATATCATTTAATTTACCGTCCAAAATCTTATTAGACTTATGAATCAACGCAATATGATCACATAATTCCTCTACAGACTCCATACGATGTGTTGAGAAAATTACAGTTGCACCTTCGTCTCTCAATTGTAGAATCTCATCTTTTATTAAATTAGCATTAATAGGATCGAAACCTGAAAATGGTTCATCAAAAATTAAAAGTTTTGGTTTATGCAAAACGGTGACTATAAACTGAATTTTTTGAGCTTGTCCTTTACTTAATTCTTGTATTTTTTTATTCCACCAGTCACCTATTTCTAACTTATCGAACCAGTATTTTAATCTGCTTTTTGCTTCAGATTTACTTAACCCTTTTAATTGTGCTAAATACAAACATTGTTCACCAACCTTCATAGACTTGTACAATCCACGCTCTTCAGGCAAGTAACCAATATCTCTAATATGTTCTGGTTTTAAATCTTGACCATCAAGTAATACATTGCCTTCATCTGGCATTGTAATTTGATTAATAATACGTATCAGTGTAGTTTTTCCAGCACCATTTGGACCTAACAAACCGAAAATACTGCCTTTCTGTACAGCTATAGACACTTGATTTAGTGCTCTAAAATTCCCAAAGTCTTTTGTTACGGAATTTGCAACTAAGAGGTCATTCATATGAAGTATAGATTTTTATGTAGACTTATTGCGTAAATATATTAAATGTTGCAGAGTTACAAAGAAAAAAGTCATTACAAATTATACTTTTACATAGACCGGTAACTCCAAATTCCTCAAAAAACAAAACCCACCCTCATGGTTAAATAAGGATGGGAAAAAATTGCTATGAAAAAGAAAAATTACCGCTAATTAGCATTAGCGATAATTCAAAGATACTATTTTTTATGGATTATTGGCTTTTTTATGAAAACATATCTTTCACCTTTTCAAAAAAAGATTTATCCGAACTTTCTGGCTTAGGTTCAAAATGTTCATCTTCCTTCATACTTTCAAAAAATTCTTTTTGCTTTTTATTCAAAGTCTTTGGTGTCCATACATTTACATGAACTAATAAGTCACCTTTACCATAACCATTGATATTAGGAATTCCTTTCCCTCTTAACCTTAATATTTTACCAGATTGAACACCTGCTTCAATTTTAATTCTCACTTTTCCGGTTACTGTATCGATCTCCTTTGAGGTTCCTAAAACGGCATCAGGTAAACTTACATACATATCATAATGTAAATTATCACCTTCTCTTTTTAATGTAGAATGTTCCTCTTCTTGTATTTGAACTAACAAATCACCTGCTATTCCATTTCCAGGAGCATCATTTCCTTTTCCGGTAACTTTTAACTGCATCCCATCAACAACACCTGCAGGTATTTTAACAGAAACCGTTTCTTGTTCAACTTTTAATCCTTGTGCATCAGCATCAGAAGGTTTTTTATCAATCATTTGACCGGCTCCACTACAAGTTGGACAGGCTGCAGAAGTTTGCATGCGGCCCAAAATTGTATTAGTCACTCTGGTTACTTGCCCAGCACCATTACAAGTGCTACACGTTTTATACGTAGTACCTTTTGCTTGTTTTTTACGTTTTACTTTTATCTTCTTTTCTACACCGTTAGCAATTTCCTCTAGTGATAAAGTAACACGAATTCTGAGGTTGCTGCCTTTTACAACACGTTGTCTTCCACCTCCGCCAAAGCCACTAAAACCGCCTCCACCACCGAAAGCTCCTCCAAAAATATCACCAAACTGACTGAAGATATCATCCATATTCATTCCACCTCCACCGAAGCCACCATTACCATCAAAAGCTTGATGACCGAACTGATCATAACGTGCTTTTTTATCAGCATTACTCAATACTTCGTAAGCTTCAGCTGCTTGTTTAAATTTCTCTTCCGCTTCCTTATTATCTGGATTTTTATCAGGATGATACTTTAAAGCCATCTTACGATATGCTTTCTTTATTTCGGCGTCCGATGCACCTTTACTTATACCTAATATGTCGTAATAATCTTCTTTCATGCTAATTTTTTATTGTCCGATAACCACTTTCGGAAAACGAATTACTCTCTCTCCTAATTTATAACCTCGTTCAACAACATCAATAATTTTTCCTTTTAAGTCGTCACTAGGTGCTGGAATTTGGGTCACTGCTTCATGATCGTCGGCATTAAAAACATCACCTTGTTTTACCTCTATTTTAGACAATCCTTTTTGCTCTAAAGTATTTACTAATTTATTGTAAATTAATAAGACACCTTTTCTTAATTCTTCAGCTTCTTTATCGTCTTCGATATGCATTAAAGCGCGCTCAAAATCATCCAGTACTGGCAACATAGATACCATTACATCCTGACTTGCTGTTTTAAACAATTCTATTCGTTCTTTATTAGTTCGCTTTTTATAATTTTCGAATTCAGCAAATAAACGCATAAACTTATCTTTCTCTAAAGCCAATTGATCTTGCAATTGTTCTTCTGCAGATTTTTCTTCTACCAACTGATCTTGTTCAGTCTCGGCAGTTGCTGTAGTCGAATCATCTACTTGAGACTCTTCCACTTTTTTATTTTTATCTTTTTTACTCATTTTGAGTTATTTTTTATCTAAATTTTTAAATCTTCGATTTAGAGATGGCAAAAGTACTGCCATTATTATAAAAATGTCAAAATGTCACTAACATTTTTTTATTAAACTTTAACTCTTGTGATGCTTAACTTTGATGACTTAAACAAAAACAAAAAAATACTGACATGAAAACATCATTTTTAAAATCTTTGCTGTAGTTGCTTTTATTTCATTTACAAGCTTTGCTGACAAAGCGAAAGAAGCGGAAACTAAAGAAGCAGAAAAAGCTGCGGTTGCAGAATCTACCGCTGAAATATATACGGCAAATAATGTAAAATCAATGATTGAATGGAAAGGATTTAAACCTACAGGATCGCATTCAGGAACCATTTCAATTAATGAAGGAAAATTAAAAGTGAACAATAACATTATTGAAAGCGGAAAGTTTTCTATTGATATGAATAGCATTGCTGTTACAGATATCCCAAAAGAAGATAAAAAAACGGAAAATTATCAGGACACTTGAAAAGTGCCGATTTTTTTGATGTTGAGACTTATCCAAACTCAAATTTTGAAGTTACTGGCATTGAAACAGTAGATGGAAAAACAATGCTTTCTGGAAACTTAACCATGAAAGACGCTACAAACAATATCAGCTTTCCTGTTAGTACAGAAATGAAAGATGACATGGTAATCTTAAAAAGTGAAACATTTATGATTGACCGATCTAAATGGAATGTGGAATATGGGTCTAAATCATTCTTTAATAATCTGGGTGATAAATTTATCAATGATGATATGGAATTAAAAGTAACATTAATTGCGAATAAAGCGTAATTAATGTTAAAGTGAGTCGTCCTAACATAGGTTGACTCAGAAACTTTTTTAATGAAGCAGGAGGTGAAAGACTAACATATTATCCGTCGTTTTAGAGCGGTCAGATAATAAATAAAATTGTGCGATATTATTAGATAAATTGAGATTATAAAAAATAAGCAGCTAAAAAAGAGGTTACATAAAAATAAACTTAATTGCAGCAATCATTGCTATAAAACCTATAAATGCAACTAGTACCCATACAGTACCTTTGTAATATTTTTTATGAAGCTTAAGATCTTTTCGATATTGAAAAGCAATTACAATAGTAAAGGCTATAAAAAATAATATTCCAAAAATCAATTGACCAGTAGTAAACATCTTCTTATTTTTATGCAAAAATAAGAATTAAGACACTAAAAAACTAAAGACAATGCAAGACAAAATTAATGCTGTAAAAGCATTTCATACCGCTTTTAAAATTGGACATCGCGAAACTCCAAAAGCTGACTTAGGAATTGAAAAAAATATGCTTCGTTATAAACTAATGCGCGAAGAGAATGAAGAGTATTTAGAAGCTGCCAATGATAATGATTTGGTTGAAGTTGCAGATGCTTTAGGTGACATGCTTTATATCTTATGTGGTACAATTATAGAACATGGACTGCAATATAAAATCGAAGAAGTCTTCGAAGAAATTCAACGTAGTAACATGAGTAAATTAGGAGAAAACGGTGAACCTATATATAGAGAAGATGGGAAAGTACTAAAAGGTCCCAACTACTTTAAGCCTCATATAAAAGACATTTTAGATAAGTAAACGAATTAAGTATCAGCGATAACTTGTATTAAATTTTACTTATAACCTAAGATACCTTCACACGCCATCCGAAAGGATCATTTGTTTGATTAGTCTGTATATCTGTAATACGCTTTTTTAACAAAGTGCCATAGGAGTTCTCTAGATCTGGTAATTCATAATCTTTATTCTTAAAACCAAAACCAGAAATTGGTGAAATAACTGCAGCAGTACCTGCGCCAAATAATTCTTTAAGACTACCATTCTCGGAAGCTTCAATGAGCTCAGCAACCTTTATTTTTCGAACTTCAACATCAATACCTTCCTCTTCTGCAATTGCCAAAATACTTTTTCTAGTGATACCATCTAAAATTCTATCACTTGTTGGCACAGTAAGTAAGGTATCATTAATCCTTACAAATATATTCATAGCACCTGCTTCCTCAATATATTCGTGAGAATTGTCATCTGTCCATATGACTTGCTGATAGCCATTTTGTTTAGCCAACTCAGTTGGATAAAACTGCCCTGCATAGTTACCTCCTGCTTTAGCAAAACCAACTCCACCATTAGCAGAACGAGAATATTTTTCTTCTATTAATACTTTTACTTTTCCAGAGAAATATGGTCCAGATGGTGCACAAGCAATAATAAACTTATAAGAATCTGCAGGTGAGGCATGAAAACCTTTACCTGTTGCAAACATAAAAGGACGAATATAAAGGGCACTACCAGCTGAAGTTGGAATCCATTCCTTCTCTAGCTTTAAAAGTTCCTTTAAACCATTCAAAAAAATATCTTCTGGTATTTCTGGCATTGCCAAACGTTTAGCAGAAATATTCATACGCTTAGCATTATCCGTTGGTCTGAATAAAAACACGCTATTCTCTGAATCTCTGTAAGCTTTCATACCCTCAAAGATGGACTGTCCATAATGAAATATTTTTGATGAAGGTTCTAATTCAATTGATTGATACGGTACAATTTTTGGGGTTTGCCATTTCCCATTTTCGTAATCACAAACAAACATGTGATCTGAAAATACACGACCAAATTCTAAATTACTAAAATCAACAGTGTTAATTTTAGTGTTCTTAGCCTTTTCTACTAAAATAGTGTTCGTATTTACCTCCATAATTATGCTACTTTATTTGGTAAAAGTAATCAATCATTACCGTTAAAAAAAGGCAATATTCCCTTAAATTATGTAAATTTGTAAATCAATAATAATTCAATTAAAAACTTGTAAATAATGAAAAAAATAGTCTTATTCCTTACCATTGGCTTAGCTCTTACAGCATGTAAGAACGAATCAAAAAATACAGAAACCATAGTTGAAGAAGTAAAAGAAGAAATTGCTTATGCTTCGTTTGGCATGGAAATAAATGATGCAGATGCATTGGAGTCTAATCGTATGATGGAGCACTACAAGTCTATGAAAGAAGGAGATACAATTAATTCTAAAATGAAAGCTAAAATTAACGAAGTATGCTCTGCAAAAGGTTGCTGGATGACCTTAGATATGGATGGTGAAAATGAAGTCATGGTGAAATTTAAGGATTATGGGTTTTTTATGCCTCTAAATGCCGAAGGAGAAGTTGTAGTTAATGGAAAAGCATTTGTGTCTGAAACTTCTGTTGAAGAATTAAGACATTATGCTGAAGATGCTGGTAAGTCTCAAGAAGAAATAGAAGCAATTACGGAACCAAAAAAAACGTATTCATTTGTAGCTGATGGAGTATTACTTAAAGAATAAATTTATTAGTATAATTGTTTTCTCGTTTTTAGTTCTCTTTAGTTGTAAAAATGATAAAAAAGTAGTTAAAAAGTCGATTGAGAAGAAAGTTGAATACGAAATGTACCAACCTTCTGAGATGGCAGGCTTAATGAATGCTATGTACGTATACAACCAACAGCTAAAGCGTCAAATTGTTGCAGGCGAAACACCAAACACATTGCCTTTTGATTTAATGAAATTACATTCGGCAGAAATGTCTAATGGTAAAGGCAGAACACCTGTTTGGAATAGCTTTGTTGATGTATTTATTGACTCCCAAAAGGCAGTGGCTGATACGCTTTCTAATTTAGAATTGAAAGAAAGATATAATTCAGCCATCAATAATTGTTTGGCTTGTCATAAAACAGAATGTGTAGGACCAATTCCTAAAATTAAAAAGCTACTGATTAAATAGAATTTGAAGCGAAAAATTATCACCACGTCAGATGGTTCTAAAACCATTCAGATTGAAGATTGGAACGAACAATATCATTCCATTCATGGTGCTATACAAGAAGCAAACCATGTTTTTTTAAAACATGGTTTGCTTCTTTATTCTCAAATTGTTTCAGAACCCAATCCAATTTCAATTCTGGAAATAGGATTTGGCACAGGACTTAATGCTTTTTTAACTTTAATAGAAGCTGAAAAACTAAAATTAAACATTAACTATGTTGGTGTAGAAGCTTATCCTGTTGTCTTAGATGAAATAAATCAACTTAATTATATCGAGCTCATCTCAACAAATCATAAAGATGAATTCGACAAAATGCACAAGACATCTTGGGAAGAACAACATCAAATCACATCACATTTTCAGTTAGAGAAGCAACAAAAGTTCTTTAAGGACATTGATGCCATTGATGAATTTGATATTATTTATTTTGATGCTTTTGGTGCTCGTGTTCAGCCAGATTTGTGGACTGAAGACATCTTCGATTTAATGTATAAAGCGCTTAAAAGAAATGGCGTGTTAGTTACTTATTCTGCAAAGGGAAGCGTAAGACGTGCTATGCAAGCAGTCGGGTTTACTGTCGAACGACTTCCTGGTCCACCTGGAAAACGTGAAATGCTAAGAGCAATTAAGTAATTCTTTTGTTAAAAAGAGATTAAATGTTTACCCATTCAGTATGACAGAATATCTATGAATACATTACCACGACTTGTAAAAAGGTCAAAGAATATACTGTTCAATCCAAAAACGTTAAATCCTAATTAAAATGCATTATTTCGATTTTATCCTTTTGTACCTTTACAAAAAGCACTACATATGACTGTTTTAATAACAGGAGCGACAGGATTAATTGGGCAAGAGATTGTAAAACAATGTCATGCACATGGTATTAACGTTCATTATTTAACGACTTCAAAAACGAAATTAAGCACTACAGATAATTACAAAGGCTTTTATTGGAGTCCTGATACCAACGAAATAGATCACAGCTGTTTTAAAGATGTTTCTGTTATTATAAACTTGGTTGGTGCTTCTATTTCTGAACGATGGACTAGTGCTTACAAAAAAGAAATCTTAGAGAGCAGAACAAAAACTTCTCAGCTTTTACAAGACACTATAAAAACACATGGATATGATATAACACATGTTATTTCTGCAAGTGCTATTGGTATATACCCATCGAGTATAACAAACTATTATGAAGAATCCTCCCCAGAGGTTTCAGACACTTTTTTAGGCACGGTAGTACAACAATGGGAAAATGCAATTGATGGTTATAAAAGGTTAGGTTGTAAAGTCGCAATAATTAGAATCGGTTTGGTTTTAGCAAATAATGGTGGTGCTTTACCAGTTCTCGTAAAGCCTGTTAAATTTGGTATTGGATCTGGTTTTGGTAGTGGTAACCAGTGGCAAAGTTGGATACATTTGCAAGATTTGGCAGGTATCTTTGTTTATGCTTTACAAAACAAATTAGAAGGCATTTATAACGGAGTAGCACCCAATGCTGTAAGTAATATAGAATTAATTAAAGTGACAGCTAAGGTTTTAAAAAGACCTTTAATTTTACCTAATATTCCAATATTTGTATTGCGATGGCTTTTGGGCGAAATGCATATTTTACTTTCACAAAGCCAACGTGTAAGCTCACACAAAATAGAGTCTGAAGGATTTAATTTTAAGTTCGCTAATTTGAAACCTGCCTTAGAGGATTTATTGACGTAGCGTTTATCTACTTCTATTAATAGTTTATATTAATCCAAAAAGCTTCCTTTACTTACCTAAAAAAAAATTTAAAGATCTACTACGTTTATATTAACATCTTAATACCCCTAAAGAAATTGTGAGAGCTTGTCCTACTTTTCACCATCTATATTTTCTATAGGTACCTATGGACCAGATGTTTTTGAGACATGCTCAATCTTTACACCTTACTATTCAGAAAAAAGATTTTTTATTCTTAAAACAACCTTTATAAAGGTGGTAAATTCCCTTAATTTTTAATACGATGAACTACGTACATTTCAAATTAAAAATATAAAAAAGAACTTACTATTTTTGTTTATTACAAAATGGATTTAGGCACTATTTTTCTGGTCCATGTTTTTAATCGCTTGTAGTTATCGTTTTTAGAATCTGGATTAAAATCTAAGGTTATTTCCCATGAATTTTCGGGTTTAAATTCTTCTTCCATACCTTTTAAAACACTTTCAGAAATGGTTTCGGAATTTACAACAACAACACATTCTGTATTGAGATTAGCGCTTCTAGGATCTAGATTAAAGGTGCCAATTACTGTTATTTTATTATCTATAACCATAGATTTGGCATGTAATCCAAAAATGGGTTTATGGTCTAACTTTTCTTGTAATTCGCCTGTCATTATCCTTGTGCGTTCTGCAGCATCTGGCCGAAATTCGAATATCCGAATACCAGTTTTTAGTAATTTCTTTCTATCGGTTTGATAACTACTAAATGCTTCCACATTATCCGTAGAGGCTAAACTATTGGTAAGGATTCTAATTTTTACTCCACGTTTTAAAGCGTCTTTAAACAGATTCTTAGATAAGTCGGTTGTAATTAAATACGGAGTTTGAATTTCAATAGTTGACTTTGCGTTTTTTACTAAATCGATTAGCGCAGTGGTAGAAATTCCACCTCCGCCTAAACCATTATCACCATCATTTTTTCCTGGTTCATCTGAAATAAATTGAACATCATCTAACCAGACTAAACCACCTGATGCTTTAATTGTTTTAAATGTGGTTGGCAATACTGCAATACGCTCTCTTACTTGAGGCCAAAAGTTTACTGGATTACAGGCATATTCATGTAATTTATCAAATCTATTCTCTGCATTTGTATTTTCAGACTCGTCATCAACTACACTAGTTACGTTTTTACTTAAGTCACTATTCCAGAATTGATTAAAAGACGTACTTACAGTTTTAGACACCTCACCTAATAATAGAATATCTCTGTCTCTAAAATTATATTCGTGGTCGTAATCAAAATATTCGTCCGCAATATTTCGCCCACCAGTTATTACCACTTTACCATCTGCAATAAAGGTTTTATTATGCATGCGTTGATTAGCATTTCTAAAATCTGTAGCAAATTTTTCGATTTTACTAAAAATATTCTTTCCTAGATTAACACCTGGATTATAGATTTTTACGGTTATATTTTCGTGGGATGCAAAGGTGAGAATATCTTGAATATCTGCATCGACCATAATGTCATCTACAATAACTCTAATTTTAACTCCACGATCGGCTGCTCTTATTAAATAATCACAAGCAATTAATCCGACATTGTCTGTAGAAAAAATAAAGTATTGAATATCTATCGTTTTTTCTGCGTATTCAGTTAACCAAGCTCTTGCAACCATAGAGCCACTCCCATCTTCTAAAACATAAACGCCTGTTTTGGTTGCCATTTGTTCTGCAACGTTAGCAAGCTCTTTAGATAGTGTAGTACTATCATCTCTGTGAATACTTGCACAAAAATCTGTTTCTAGAGTTACTTTCTCATCGTTATTACAAGAAGTTAATGCGAACAGAAAGATTATAAAACAAAAAATAAGTTTTAGAACTGAGAGCATGCATTTTATCATAAATCGTTATCTTAAATACACATTTGTCACCAAACGTTCAACAGTAGGATGGTCATTACCACCAGCTGGTTCTATAGTAATATTAAGAGATTCAGCATAATCAATGTATGCCATATTCATAATGGTTTTATCTTTAGAAATGACTCCCATGTCAATCATATCACCTTTGACATCTGCCCACATTTGGTAGTCGTGATCAGCATCTAATTCTGGTAAACGTTCTGTGTTAATGACTACAGATTTTGATTTGTGGTTGACATAACTTACCACTTTTGCTTCTGGCAATGATGCATTTCCTTTTAATATATATTGCTCCGTATCTGGACTTACAATACCGGTATAAAACGTATTGGTACGCTCAAGCTCTGTATTTAAAGCTTCTATTGTTGTGTTTAATTCGTCATTATAAGTCTCAACCGTTTGTAATTGTTGTTTCACCTCATTGAGCTGAGAATACATCCAAAAACCACCAACCATAAATAAGGCTGTTAAACTTGCTGCAATTCCTAAATAAATTTTAATATTATTCTTTGTATTTAAGGCAATCACTTTTGGCGCATCAGTGTGTAGTATTTTAATCCTATCTAATAATTGTGACTTTATTACAGAAGGCGGTGTGATGGCATTTTCTAATCCTATGTTTTCAAAATCTTCTTCAAGTTGGTCGCAATGTATTTTAAGTTCATTATCAAACAACAATAATTGTTCAATCTGTTCGCATTGATTTGCGTTGAGTTCCCCGAGCAAGTATTGCTCTAATAATCCATTTTCTAATAGCGACTTCTTATCCATCATCATAGCGCATTTAGTATTAGTAACATTAGACTTAATGTCTTAGCATAGGTTTCTCTCAGCTGTTTTAAGGCTTGACGTATGTAAGATTTAAATGTCCCAAGAGGTACATTCATTTCTTTATGGGCTTCTCTATGCGTTAATCCTTTAAAGTAAACGAGTTCTATGGCTTCTTTGTGGTGCTGTTCTAACGTGGTTACCGCTCCATTGAGTTCTAAATACTCCGGATCTATACTAATAGCGTCTTCTTTATTTTTATATACACTAAAATCATCGGTTTGGATGAGCGGATTACTCTTTCTTAATACATTTAAGGTTTTATTTTTTGCAATACGATAAGCCCATGTGTAAAAACGACCTTTACTTTCATCATAGCTTTGGGCTTTCTCCCAAACGGTTATAAAAGTGTCTTGAAGAATGTTTTGTGCCTTGCCTTCGTCGCGTATTGTTTTTAGGATCACACTATAAATCGCACCCGAATACTTATCGTATAGTAATGCCAATGCACGCTCATCCTTGTTCTTTAAATTTTGAATAAGTGTGTTATCGTTTTGCATTAATGTTAAAGATTTCCTAAAAATAAACCGTTGCTCATCCAGAGCAAACATGCTTGTGTAAATATAAAAGAAAGCACTTCAAAAACGAAATTAGTGCATTAAATAGTTTAACCAATAATTTAAAAAAATTATGAAAAAATTAGTTTTTATTTTAACAACGTTCGTTGTATTAACATTTAGCCAAACTGCAACTGCTCAAAAAACATTAGTGGATGTAGCAGTAGGAAATGAAGATTTCTCAACGCTAGTAGCCGCTTTAAAAGCAGCAGACTTAGTAAGCGCATTAAAAGGAGATGGACCGTTTACTGTATTTGCACCAACCAACAGTGCTTTTGCAAAAATTGACAAAGATGCTTTATCAAATTTATTGAAACCAGAGAATAAAGAAGTATTATCTAACATCTTAACCTACCATGTAATTCCTGGGAAATTAATGGCTAGTGATGTTGTTGCAGCGTTAAAAAAAGGAGACGGAAAAGTAGAGGTTAAAGCCTTAAATGGAACTGTTTTAACAGTAATGTCTAAAAATGAAAAAATTTGGTTGAAAGACCAAGCAGGAAATTATAGTGAAATCACAGCAACCGATGTTCCAGGTAGCAATGGTGTTATTCACGTTATAGATACTGTAGTAATGCCTAAATAGTAGTTTTAAAGAAAATGAAAAAAGGTATGAGTATTATTAATTAACGCTTAATCGTTTTTTGATTGATGGTGATTGATTGATAGCAGTAGTTACTTTATCGCTAAAGTTGCTATGAAAAAGAAAAAGCACTTACGCTCGGTAAGTGCTTTTTTAATTCAAAGTATTTACTTCTAATTTACATCTGGAAGATGGTTATAGTTTTTACTGTAATACAACATTTGACTAGCAAAGCCCTCTGGTTGTGTTACTTTAATCGCTGTAATTTCACCAGCATCATTGGTCACTGGCATTAAAACAGGGTTTACAAAACCACTGTAAGGTGCAGATGTAAATTGCTTGTTACGTTCTAGAACATCAGTATGAATTGCTTGGTCTACTTTTACACCATAGCCTTCCACTAATTCTTCTACGGCTTCAAAATCTCCTTCAGATTTAATACGCTGTGTCTCGCGCAATAACTGCCCAAATAACTCGTGTAACTTATCGTAATCATTAATATTAAAATACGTTTTACCATCTCTAGTTACTTTTTCAATAACATTGTCTTTTTGTCCTTTTTCGAAAGCCCAAGCAGAAACCCATTGTCTATTTCGCATGTGTGCTTCTTCTACATCATCACCAAGATTCAAACGAATTAATTGTGTCATTAATCCATTTCTAATATAACCATCGTAAGCCGCCATTCCTACTTTTTTCCAATCTTCAACTAAACCTAGTTCTTGAAGTTTAGAATCGTACAAATAGTATAAACCTACCAAATCTGCTCTACCTTCTTCTAAAGTAGATGCATAGTTTTTTAAGGTTTCTTTTGTCTCACCTACACCAGGATCTATTTGTCCTGAGGCATGCCCAATTACTTCGTGTAAAGCTGTATGTAATTTATCTGCCAATTGCCCGTAATTTTCTTCTAATTCGAATTCTTCATCATCATGTACAAATTCTTTTAAACGTCCAGAACTTCCTGCATTGTTATAAGCATGGATAATATTTCCTAAGGATACAGACTTGCTTCCTACTTCTTTTCTTATCCAGTTAGCATTTGGCAAATTAACACCAATTGGAGTACTTGGTGACGCATCACCAGCTTCACCTGCAACAGTTACTACTTTATAAGTTACACCAACAACACTATCCTTTTTGTGTGCATCCATTAATGGCGAATTATCTTCAAACCATTGTGCGTTTTCAGATAGTACAGCCATTTTTTTAGACATATCAAAATCATTGATTTGCACAATCGTCTCATAAGAACCTCTGTAACCTATAGGATCGTTATAAACTTCTATAAAACTGTTAATGTAATCTACGTTGCCTTCTGTTGCTGCAGTCCAAGCTACATTGTAATCATCCCAAGTTTGCAAATCACCTGTCATATAATACTTAATTAATAAATCAATGGCATTACCTTGGGCTTCATTCTCTGCTACTTCACTAGCTTTTTCTAGCCATTTAATTACTTCATTAATGGCAGAACCGTATAAACCACCAGACTTATAAACGCGTTCTTTTAAAACTCCGTTTTCTTTAACCAATTGTGAGTTTAAACCATAAGACAATGGTCGCTCAGCATTTGGTGATTTTTTATTTTTATAAAAATTGATAACATCATCACTAGTTACATCTGGTCCGTAAAAGTTTACAGCAGATAATGCCACATTATCAACATCTTTAGCTTGATTTACTTTTTTAGAATCTTCATCATTAAAAATTACTTCAAACGCAGAACCATCTAATTTTGTGTTTGTAGATAATAACAATTCACTTAAAAATTCTTTTGTGAAATCTGGTTTTAATTTGGCATTAGAATAATGATGATGAATACCATTACTAAACCATACTCGTTTCAAATACACTTCGAAAGCCTTCCAGTTATCCGATGATGTATCACCTGTATATTCTGAATATACATTTTCTAAAGCACGTCTAATTTTAAGATTATGTCTGTAGTTTTGGTCCCACATTATATCTCTACCTGCTAGCCCAGCTTCTGTTAAATAATAAACTAACTTTTGCTCTTTTAAAGTTAGATTATCCCATCCCGGAATTTGATAGCGAAGTATCTTAATGTCAGCGAATTGCTCTACATTGTAACTGAATTCCGTAGCTAGTTTTTCTACTTTTGCCTCTTTAACGTCGTCCTTACAAGCCACAAATAACATGGCAACAAAGAAAATTTTAAATATTGATTTTAGATTCATTGTATTCGTTTTGTTTAGTTGTACACAAAGGTAATACATATATCCAAATCATAAAATTACTATCTTTGGTCATCTCCAAAATAGAAACATTTAAAATGAAGACCCTAAAATATATATTATTACTGTTATTAATCCTTATTATAGGATTTTCAATTTACATTGCAGTGCAGCCTAACTCTTTTAATGTTACAAGAACCAAAGTAATAAATGCACCAGCGAGTGTGGTATATAATAATATTATTGATTTTAAAAATTGGAAATCTTGGTCCTCTTGGCTTGAAGAAAAACCAGAAACCATAATTACACTCTCCGAAAAAACGGAAGGAATAGGCGGATCTTATTCCTGGAAAGATGACGATGGTACTGGTTTTATGACAACCACTGATACCAAGCCAATCAGTACTATCGCTCAAGAAATGCAATTTGGTGATTTTCCGAAATCTGACGTGACTTGGAATTTAAAACCTAATGAAGACGGAACCACAGAAGTTACCTGGAATATTTCTGGTAAGAATTTACCATTTGCTTTGAAAGCGTTTTTGACAGTAATGGGAGGTGTGGAAAAACAAATTGGCCCTCATTTTGAACGCGGTTTAAAGCTATTAGATAGTGTATTACAGACTGAAATGAAAGTCTACAGTATTAATGTTGAAGGTGTAACACAACATAGCGGAGGTTACTACCTTTACAATACAACCTCTTGTAAATTCAGTGAGTTTGAAAAAAATATGAAAGAAACGATGCCTAAGGTTGGTGCGTATGCGATGACACATAATGTGACAATGGCAGGACCTCCTTTTATTCTATACCATAAATGGGACGAAGAAAACGATGCTGTTATTTTTTCGTGCTGTGTCCCAACTAATTCCAAGATGATTTCTAATGAACCTGGAATATTAATTGGTCAATTAAAATCTTTTAGAACGGTTAAAACAGTCCTAAAAGGAAATTACGATAACCTTAAAAGTGCCTGGGAAGCCACAAAGGAATATATAGCTGACAATAACTTAGAGATGATTGAAGCTGGTCCAATGCTTGAAACGTATTTAACAGATCCTATGAGTCAACCAAATCCTGCAAAATGGATTACTGAAATTTATATTGCTGTAAAATAATGAAACAACTCCTTTTAGTTTTTGTTGGCGGTGGATTTGGAAGTGTACTTCGGTTCGCAATTGGAAAATGGTTAAATAATGCTGAAAACGGCATACCTTATGGCACTTTTGCTGCGAACATTATAGGAAGTTTACTAATTGGTATTATTCTAGGTTTAGCTGCGAAAAATGAAACCTTATCACAAAGTCAGACGTTACTTTTAGCGACAGGTTTTTGCGGCGGTTTTACTACATTCTCAACTTTCGCTTATGAAAATCATATCTTTTTAAAATCTGGTGATTTTGCTAGTTTTGCAATTTATACGATTGCCAGTTTTGTTATTGGTTTTTTGGCTGTTTTTTTAGGCATATATCTCACCAAATAAAAACCTAGAAAATATTGAAAGGACATAAGTTTATAGAATAATAGTTCTTATGCTTTTAATATGCTTTGTCATAGGAATTTTGAGTGTTATTTTAGGAATGCTTAACATGGGAGATGCTGTTAATTCTGGACAAGCAAAATCCAATAGGTCGCGAATTACATACTTGGATTTCCGATAGTAATTTTAAAGAATGATTATCCATTATTTATGCTTAATTCTGAATTTTGGCGATTTCAGAATCTTGTGTTGTTATTTATAAACACTCTATTGCAAGCCTTCGGCCTTTATTATTTTGGAAAATGGTTATACAATAAAGTGTAAGCAAAATGCTTAATGCTTTCTAAATGCCTTAACACCTGCTTCAATTTCGGTAGCAACATAATTTTCTCTAGGTACAATCGGACAGGAATACACATCATTATATGCGCAATACGGATTATAAGCGGTATTAAAATCTATCAATATCGTATCGCCTTCTGGTATTCTTGCTTCTGTGTAGCGTCCACCTGCGTAACTTCCATTTCCATTTGTATCATCTAAAAACGGCAAAAACAGATAATCATCATAACCTTCCTCATCTAAAAGACCTAAGTTTTGATATATGTTTAGCACATATTGATTTCCTTTTAATGGAAATGTAATAACACCAAACTGAACATAATCTGGACGTCGCTCAGTAGTTGTCTTCATTTTAAATGGTTTAGAATCTGGGGTTCTTTTTAGTTTAGCAATAACCACATAAGTAGAATCGAAAGTATAGAAATCTAAGCCAGTAAATTTCTTTCGATCCTTAGCTTTTAAAGGAGACTTTGTAGCATCTTTATAATCTGCGTTCATTTCTTTTTGCCATGTCGTTTCCCCACTTAATAATTGTTTTTCTTGAGCACATCCAACAAAAAAGACAAATAAAAAAAGTCTAACTATATATTTCATTTCAATCATTATCATAATTCAAAAATACGATTTATCAAAAATTATTGTAGTTTTGATGCATAAAAATGACAAAAAATAATGTTACAAGTAATTAGATATACAAAGCAAACCTGTTTGATTTCTTCGGAAATTGTTCGGACGCATTATCTATTGTAGCAATACTTGTATACTATTAAACAATATTTAAAAGTCCGACGTTAGCGTCGGACTTTTTATTTTTATATCAACCAACCATTATGAAAACTTTATTTAAGAATTACTTAAGTACATTTAATGGACTTTCAAAAGAAGTTTGGTGGCTAGCATTAATAACTTTTATTAATAGATCTGGTACCATGGTAATTCCATTTCTTTCACTTTACCTCACGGACGATTTAGAATTTACATTTACTGATGTCAGTTGGATTATGAGTGCATTCGGTTTTGGATCTGTTGCAGGCACTTGGATCGGCGGAAAACTTACAGACAGTATTGGTTATTACAAGGTAATGGTAAGAAGTCTATTGAGTACAGGCTTTTTATTTATTGCGCTTCAATTTCTAAACACTTTTACCAGTATTTGTATTGGTATATTTTTGGTGATGGTAGTTGCTGACACATTTAGACCAGCTATGTTCGTTGCAATGAGCGTTTACAGTAAACCAGAAAACAAGACAAGATCTGTAACGCTAATACGATTAGCTATTAATCTTGGTTTTTCTGCAGGTCCTGCAATTGGTGGCTTAATAATTACAGCATTTGGTTATGGTGGCTTATTTTGGTTAGATGGCATTACATGTATACTTGCAACACTTTTACTCATTAAAGTTTTAAATCCAAGAGTAGCGAAGCCTGTAGATGATATTGTTGTTGAAAATCCGGTGTCAGTGTACAAAGACAAACCATTTTGGATATTCTTTATCGCAATGTTCATTTTTGGTGTCATCTTTTTGCAGTATTTCTCTACGATACCACTTTACTATAAAGATGTTCATTTTCTTAACGAATTTGAGATTGGTCTTTTATTAGGTTTAAATGGCTTATTTATTTTTATACTCGAGATGCCTTTAATTAAATGGTTAGAACAAAGTAGTTTCACTAAAATTGGTCTCATGTTGTTTGGTCTAGTTTTAACGGCGATAAGTTTTTACGTTCTTAATTTAACGTCTTGGATGGGTATTTTGGTAATAGGAATGTTATTTATGACCGTCGGAGAAATGATAGCCTTTCCTTTTTCTAATGCCTTTGCTATGGATAGAGCCAAAAAAGGGAATCAAGGTGAATATTTATCAATGTATGTGATGTCATTTTCTATAGCTCACATTTTTGGACATAATATTGGACTAAGATTAATCGATAATTTGGGCTACAATAACACGTGGTATATAATGGTAGGACTCGGTTTTATAGGTGTTTTATTATTGATGTATTTAAAACGAAGTATAAAATACGAGGTAATATGAATTTAGAAATGGTGCCTCAGATTATTTTAGAAAATTAATTTAATCCAAAGCTTTAATTTCGCTATGCTTCACAACATGAGACAAAACAATTTGTGTTTTAGTTTCACCGTAGGAAATTAGTTGGTCGATAAAAGTTTCAAGGTGTTTTTGATTTTTTAAAACCACTTCCATAACGATGTTTTCGTTTCCTGTAATTCTGTAACAGTTAACCACCTCATCATATGTTTTTACCTTTTCTAAAAACGGTTTTAACATACCCATAAAAGCACGAAGTGTAATAATTGCTTTTAATTGATAACCTGCTTCAAGTGGTGAAACAAAAGTAGTATAACCCTGGATGATTTCTGCATCTTCCATCTTCTTAATACGCTCAGAAACAGCAGGTGAGCTTATCCCAACACGTCTTCCAATTTCTACATTAGTCATCCTCGAATTCTGTTGAAGACACTTTAAAATCTTCCAATTTAAACTATCAATACTCATTTAAATAAATTTACCTATAATAACATATTATTTAAAGCAAATATACATAAATGCCTTAATTTCTAAAGTTAAATATCGTTTCTAGTATTTAATTTCGTGTGTATTGCTATTGATTTATGAATTATAACCTACCATCACATTTGTCTGATTTGCCCATTTATAAAAAGGCAATGGATATTATTATGCTATCCCGAAATATTTCGACCTATATTAATCAAGATTTATCGTATTTAAATGCTGAAGGTATCGAGGACAATAATATTTATTTTTCTGGTGATATTGTGCAGCAATCTACTAATCTTGCTCCAGAAATTATTAATGCAGAACGCGCGCGTTTTTCAGACAAAAAACACAAACATTTAAAAAGCTTAGACCTTTTAACACATCGTCTGTATAATAATTGTGAGCGGTTAGAACATTCTAATAGCAATGGTAGAGATTACTTACCTATTCTTAGATGCGAATTGCGAAAATTCAGAAAATTACAACGGATTTGGATGATGACATTGTAGACAGCAAGGTCTACTTTATTACGCGCGCATTACTCATAAAAGCATTTTGATAGTTCTTGATTTTAGGATTCAGCGCATCTGCGATAATCATAAATTGACACTTATTTAAACTTTCTGATAAACGTAAAATGTGATTGTAAGCATTATTTCGTCCAATATAATCTGCATCTTCTATAGCAAATAGGCACACCTCACCTGTGTGAATTCCATTTAAAAAATAAAGTTTACTCAATCGTGCTGGAGTCGCAATTACAATATCTTGTCCGTAGTAAATCTCTTCTTTTTGTTTTTCAATATCGTACTCATCATATGCTGCATAGACACGTAAATCTGTGTTCTTAGTGAATCTTTCAAATTCATTTTTTAGAGCTAAAGCATTTTGTTTGTCTTTTACAATTACAATTGCACGTGGAGAATCTTCAAATGCTACAGCCTTTAATTTATGTATGGTTACGATAATTAATGCTGTTGTTTTCCCGCTACCATTTGGCGCAATAATGTAAGCATCTGCTCCACCTTTGACTATTGGTAATACTTTTTTCTGAAACGGATTAGTTGTTTCAAAACCCTCATTTTCTAGTGCATCTTTTAATAAAGGGTGAAGTTTTTTGAAAGACATAATTTGAATTTAAATCAATATAGTTCACTGCTATTTTAAACAAAGATACTATTAACCACAAACTTTACAGTCAGCTTTATCTTGTATTTCACCAACTAAATGCCCTTCTTCATTCATTACAAAACCGCAGCAATCTATAAACCCTTGAGTAATTTGTTTTCTGGCTCGCTGAATTTGAGACTTAATTGTTGATAACGGTAGTTTTAATTGTTTAGCGACCTCTTGTTGTTTCATTCCTTTGATATCAGATAAAAACAAAGGATCTCTATATTTTTTTGGTAATTTTTTTAAAATACCTCTTAAACAATCTTGCTCATTATGTGCACTAGATTCTGACTCTGCCTCTATTTCAATAGCTTCAGTATTGAATGTGCGTTTTGATGTCTTAAAGAAATCTAAAATTGTATATCGAGCAATTGTAAACACCCAAGACTTTAATTTATCTACATCTTTTAAGCTATGAAGCTTAGTATGAATCTTTATAAACGTGTCTTGTAAGATATCTTCAGTTCTATCAATATCTTTCACCTTACTTAAAATAAATCGTCTTAGGTCTTCAGCATAAATTACCCAAACTTCTTTTGTCGTCATATTCTGTATATTAAAGCCAGTTTAAGCAATTCTCTATACACTAAACTGGCATTAAGTTAACAATTACAATTGGTACATGTACAGTTTTCACACGTACAATTTTCACACTGTCCATCTTTACAAGATGAACAATTACAGTTACATTCATTTTTATTTTTCATAATAATTCATTTTAAGATTCACTTAATAGACGATGATACTTTGAAAAAGACGCAAAAAAATATGACTAATTACAAAAAAGCCTTTCAATGATTGAAAGGCTTTAGATATTATAAAGATACTTCGACTTCGCTCAGTATAAGCGACTCACATACTTTTTTCAAAAAAAAAGTGGTTCTCTGCTTACATATTACGTCTATACTGCCCACCAACCTCAAACAAAGCAGATGTGATCTCACCCAAGGAGCACACTTTACATACTTCCATTAATGCTTCAAAAATATTTTGATTATTAACGGCTTTTTGTTGTAAATCTTTAAGCATGTCTTTTGTGTCATTTGCATTATGAAGATTTTTTAAAACCTTAATTTGATATTGCTTCTCTTCTTCAGTTGCTCTTATAACTTCAGCAGGTATAACCGTTGGTGAACCTTTACTACTTAAAAAGGTATTAACACCTATAATAGGAAATTTTCCGTTATGCTTCAGTGTTTCGTAATACAAGCTTTCCTCTTGAATTTTACTACGTTGGTACATTGTTTCCATTGCACCTAAAACTCCACCTCTTTCAGTAATTCTATCAAACTCAGTCAGTACTGCCTCTTCTACTAAATCAGTTAATTCTTCTATTATAAATGAGCCTTGTAATGGGTTTTCGTTTTTAGCTAAACCTAATTCTTTATTAATAATTAATTGAATTGCCATTGCTCTTCGAACAGATTCTTCCGTTGGAGTTGTAATCGCTTCATCGTACGCATTGGTATGTAAAGAATTACAGTTATCATAAATCGCATATAGTGCTTGTAGCGTTGTTCTTATATCGTTAAAGTCAATCTCTTGAGCATGTAAACTACGACCAGATGTTTGAATATGGTATTTCAACATTTGTGCTCTTGGATTTGCTCCATACTTATGCTTCATCGCTTTTGCCCAAATCTTACGAGCAACACGACCAATAACAGCATATTCTGGGTCGATTCCGTTTGAAAAGAAAAAGGATAAATTTGGTCCAAATTTATTAATATCCATACCTCTACTTAAGTAATATTCTACATAAGTAAATCCGTTAGATAATGTTAATGCTAATTGTGTAATAGGATTGGCTCCAGCTTCTGCGATATGATACCCAGAGATAGAAACTGAATAAAAATTACGAACATTATTTTCAATAAAATATTCTTGTACATCGCCCATTAAACGCAATGCGAATTCTGTTGAAAAAATACAGGTATTTTGTGCTTGGTCTTCTTTTAAAATATCTGCTTGTACAGTTCCTCTAACTTGCGCTATGGTATTCTTTTTAATTTCTGCATAAGTAGCTGCAGGTAGTACTTGGTCTCCAGTAACTCCTAACAACATCAATCCTAATCCGTTATTTCCTTCTGGTAGTTTTCCATTATACGAAGGACGTTCCTTACCTTTATAAATCTTAGCTATTTTAGTTTGTACCTCTTTTTCTAAGCCCTTCCCCTTGATATAAATCTCACATTGTTGGTCAATGGCAGCATTCATAAAGAAACCTAAAAGCATTGGAGCTGGACCATTAATGGTCATACTCACAGAGGTCATTACATTTGCTAAATCAAAACCAGAATACAATTTCTTAGCATCATCTAAACAACATATAGACACACCAGCATTTCCAATTTTTCCATAAATGTCTGGACGCAAATCTGGATCACTTCCATAAAGTGTTACACTATCAAATGCAGTAGACAGTCGTTTGGCGGGCAAGCCCATACTTACATAGTGAAAACGTTTATTCGTTCGTTCTGGTCCACCTTCGCCTGCAAACATACGTGCTGGATCTTCTCCTGTTCTTTTAAATGGATACAAACCTGAAGTGTAAGGAAATTCACCAGGAACATTTTCTTGCAAACACCATCTTAAGATATCTCCCCAAGCCTGATACTTAGGTAATGCAACTTTTGGTATTTGTGAATGTGAAAGTGACTCTGTATGTGTTTCAATTTTTATTTCTTTATCTCTTACCTTAAAGGAATAAATTGGGTTTTTGTACTTATTAACCTTTTCTTCCCAACCTGTAATAACTTCCCAATTATAAGGATCTAAATCAAGTTTAACGCGATCAAATTCTTTAATAAGTAAATTTAAAAATGATTTATCAGTGTCATTCTGAGCTTGTCGAAGAATCTCTTCTTCATTTAAACCTAGTTTACCAATAAAAGACCTTTCGACTGTGCTCAAGGTGACATTACCTACTGAACAAATCGTCTTAAAAATACCATAAAGCTTTTGGGCTACTTCAACTTGAGTACTCGCCTTTTTATCATAAGCGCGATTATTCTCAGCAATTTCAGATAAATAACGTGTTCGGGACGGAGGAATCACAAAAATCTTCTCGCTCATTTCTTCAGAAATTTCGAATGTAGAATTTAAAGTAGATTCCGCTTTTTCAACCAATTTATCCATTACAGCTTTATAAAGCGTATTCATTCCTGGATCATTGAATTGCGATGCAATAGTGCCGAATATAGGTAATTCATCTTGTGGAATATCCCATAGATTATTATTACGCATATATTGTTTCTTAACATCTCGTAGGGCATCTAATGAACCACGTTTGTCAAACTTATTAATAGCCACCAAATCTGCAAAATCGAGCATATCGATTTTCTCTAATTGAGTAGCTGCACCGAACTCTGGTGTCATTACATATAAAGCTACATTACTATGTTCCATAATTTCGGTATCAGACTGACCAATACCAGAAGTTTCTAAAATAATTAAATCGAACTCTGAAGCTTTTAAAACTTCTATTGCTTCATTAACATGCTTAGATAAGGCTAAGTTAGATTGGCGCGTGGCCAAACTGCGCATATAAACTCTTGGTGAGTTAATGGCATTCATTCTAATTCTATCACCCAATAAGGCACCACCTGTTTTACGTTTAGATGGATCTACAGAAATTAATCCAATAGTTTTATCCGGAAAATCAATTAAAAAACGTCGAACCAATTCATCAACTAACGAGGATTTACCTGCACCACCAGTTCCTGTTATTCCTAGGACAGGAGCCCCTTTTGATTTATCCAGAGGAGAAAAAACCTCTTCAAAATAATCATGATTGTTTTCTGCATTAGAAATTAATCTTGCTATAACATTAACATTCTTGTTTTTTAGTTCTTCTGAAATTCCTTTACCATTGGGAACGGCTAAGGTTGGGCTATCTGCGGTTTGCACCAAATCATTAATCATGCCTTGTAAGCCCATTTCTCTGCCATCATCTGGCGAATAAATTCTGGTAATACCATAATCCATTAAATCCTTAATTTCTTCAGGAAGAATTACTCCGCCTCCGCCTCCAAAGATTTTAATATGACTAGCTCCTCTTTCTTTAAGTAAATCGTACATATACTTAAAATACTCGTTATGACCACCTTGATAGGACGTCATCGCTATAGCATTAGCATCTTCTTGAATTGCAGTATTTACAACTTCTTCTACACTCCTATCGTGCCCTAAATGAATCACCTCTACTCCTGTAGATTGAATAATACGACGCATAATATTTATGGCTGCATCGTGTCCATCAAATAATGATGCTGCAGTTACAATTCGTACTTTATGCTTTGGTTTATATGGTGCTACTTGTATCATTCTTAATTATTCTTGATTTAAGTGCTGCAAATTTACGGAATATTCAAAAAGATAAGGTAGTAATAATGAATTATCTAATTTTTAAACAAAGTTAACTTCGTGTAGTATTTTATTTAATTTTATCAATTCAATTATACGAGTTTACATGAAAAAAATCACCTTATTAATTCACTGTAAGGATCAGTCTAATATTATTGCTTCTGTAACCAACTTCATTGCCAATAATAATGGAAACATTGTTTATATCGACCAACATGTTGATAGAGAACAAAATATCTTTTTCATGCGCTTAGAGTGTGAGTTCGCTTTTGATTCTTTTTCTATTGAAAGTTTTAAATCTGTATTCAACGAGACTCTAGTTGATAAGTTTGAACTTAAATGGCGCATGTATTCGGCAGATAAGAAACCCAGAATGGCATTATTTGTTTCGAAATATGATCATTGCTTGTACGATATCTTAGGAAGATACAATTCTGGTGAATTATTTTTAGAAATACCTTTTATTTTGAGTAATCATGCAGATTTAAAACCAATTGCTGATAGTTTTAATATTCCTTTTTACCATATTCCTGTTACTAAGGAAACCAAGCACGAAGCCGAACAAAAACAACTTGAATTATTAGAAGCACACAATATTAACTTCATTGTATTAGCAAGATATATGCAAATTGTATCTAATACTTTGATAGACAAATTTCCTAACAAAATAATTAATATACATCATTCATTTTTGCCTGCATTTGTAGGAGCGAAACCTTATCACTCTGCCTATAAGCGTGGAGTAAAAATTATTGGAGCAACCAGTCATTATATTACTGAAGAGCTAGATGCTGGTCCGATTATAGAACAAGACGTAACCCATGTTTCGCATTCGCATTCTATTAATGACCTAATTTCAAAAGGAAGAGATTTAGAAAAAATTGTTTTGTCTAATGCGATTAAACTTCATGCAAATAGAAAGGTAATGGTCTTTAATAATAAAACTGTTATTTTTTCTTAAAAGGCTTGGTTCTAGAAATAGATTATCTCATGTAAGCTAGAGAGAAACTCGTTTAGCAAACGGTTGTACTAATGGTGTTAACTGTTTTGAGATTTTTTGTGTTCTATAGCTCAAAATTATCACCTTCCTTTGCAAATCTAAAACCAAGATTTTGAATACTATCTTTTAAATGATGTTTATCTTTTAGTGTTGGATTGGTATGATTAAAATGAATAAAGTAGATTTTGTTTTTGGTTTCCATTGACTCATTTTCGAATAATGTTGTGGTTTCTGTTGTAAATGGATGTGGTATTTTACTCATATCTCTCTTTAGTTCGCCATCTCTAAAAAATGATGCATCAATAAAAGCATAATTTACTTTTTTAACTTCATCGATAATATTTCTCTCCCATTTTTCCCACTTATCTATATCTGGAATGAAAAGTGCCGATTTGTTGTTGCCCTCAATCGTATAACCGACAGTTTCAGAATATTCATCGCGATGTGGAACTAAAAACGGCGTTACTTTTAGTGCTTTATTCAACCTAATGGTAGAATCACTTTTTAAAGACCTTAGATCAATATTGTTTAACCCAACTAATTGACTCCAGGGACCATTTGTTTCTAAAAATGTTTTCATTCTTGGCATTGCATAAACTGGAATCTGATTGGCACCCATAGCCTCTTTTCCTAAATTCATTAAACCAGTATAATGGCCAATATGCGCATGAGTTAAAAACACGCCATCAATTATATTACCATTATCTACATGCTGATCTTTTAAAATTTGAGTTTGTTCATTAATATCTGGTGTGGCATCAAAAAGCCATTTTTTTTGAGATTGCAAATCAATAAGACCTATGCATGAAATTAATTTCTTTTCTTCCTTTCCGTTTAAATATGCTTTACAACATTCTTTATCACAATTAATTTGAGGATATCCTGCATCTTGTGCAATGCCAAGAACTGTGATATACTGATTGAATTTCTGCTTTTCTTTTTCTTCGTAACGCAAATCACAACTTAATACACCAAGAAATACTATTAGGTATAATATTTGAATAGGTTTCTTTTGCATAATTTATCTTTGCTAAAGATATAAAACTCAAACTTATGATTAAAAGGATTTTTACCCTACTATTAATTTTCAACGTAACGGCTTGTGCCGAGTTACAACAAGTTGTCGATTCATTACCACAAGGAACTGGAGGTGTCTTAAGTAATGCTGATATTGCATCTGGATTACGACAAGCTTTAGACTCAGGTATTGACAAACAAGTTTCTAAGCTTACAGAAAAGGATGGTTTCTTTAAAAATGATTTAGTGAAAATCTTACTTCCAGAAGAGTTACATAAATTAGATAAAGGTTTACGCGATATAGGTTTAGGCAATTTAGCAGATGAAGGTCTTAAAGTATTAAATAGAGCGGCAGAAGATGCTGTAAAAGAAGCAACACCTATTTTTATAAATGCAGTAAAAGATATCACTTTTGACGATGCAAAAAACATTTTATTAGGTGAGGATAATGCTGCTACATCGTATTTAAATACTAAAACACAAACGGAACTTTATAATAAATTTCATCCTGTAATAAATAATTCGTTTGCAAAAGTTGGTGCTGATCAAATTTGGACTAACCTTATCAACAAATACAACGCTATACCTTTTACAACTGATGTAAACCCTGATTTAACGGATTATGTTACCCAAGAAGCACTTAAAGGTGTTTATACGATGATTGCAGTTGAGGAAAAAGACATTAGAACCAAAATCTCTTCTCGTAGCACCGATTTATTAAAGAAAGTTTTTGCGCTACAAGATTAGTTAGTCTACTTTCTTATACAAGCCATCAAAAGCAATTGAAATTTGGGTTGAATCGTTTATGGTTTCCCACAATTGTCTTACCGTTCCATCGTCATTAGATGTCCATGTAATACGATGATAAAACACTTTTCCTTCTGCATTGGTTTCATCATCTGTACGTAATATCATTTGGTTATCAATCTTGTTCCCTTTCATATGGAGTGTAGTACCTTGGTTATCAATCCAGATTTGCTCCCATTGTTTGGTTTTTAAATTATAGAAATTATTACTTGTGCCAGTATAGCCAGGTGAAGCACTTGTCCAGTTTTCCCCTAAAACACATTGGTCTTGTACTTTTTCAATTTTATTGCTTCCTGCTAAAGAACCATCTGGATTAGTAACTTCCCATGTACCAATCCAAAAATCGAACTCAGAATGTTTTTCAGTACAACACTTACAATTGCCGTCTTGAGCAGTCATAGAAAATGTAAAAAAGGATAAAAAAGCAACTAGTATAAAATGTTTCATAGCCGTTTGTTCAACCCAAAAGTTATTAAACTACATTTAATTATTTCCTAATATTACCATAAACATTTAATATGCATACAGTTAGCGCCTTTGTTATTCTAAAGATTGGATTAGTTAAGTCTTAGAAAAGCGAATTGAGAAGCTACTATTATAGTTAGGTGTCGACTTATTTTAAGTTAATATTGACACACATATTTTACGTCGGTTTTACTCAGAACGGCAGCATACTTCTAAATTATTTAGATAATACTGCTTTCATCTGCAACTGTAGATTTTCAGCCTTTTGTGCAGCAGCTTGTGCAAAATCAGCATCTTTAGAAGCATATATAATTCCTCTAGACGAATTGATTAATAAACCTACCGATTCATTCATTCCATAGTTACAAACCTCTTGCAAATTACCTCCTTGTGCTCCAACACCAGGAACTAACAAAAAACTATCTGGAATTATTTGACGAATGTCTCCTAAGAATTCAGCTTTAGTCGCACCAACTACATACATTAAGTTTTCTGAGTTTGTCCAAGACTTAGACGTTTTTAAAACTTGTTTATATAGCTCAACACCATCAACAGTTTTAGTCTGAAAATCGAATGCTCCTTGGTTAGAAGTTAAAGCCAATAAGATAGTATGCTTATCTTCAAATGCTAAAAAAGGTTCCACAGAATCCTTTCCCATATATGGGGCAACAGTTACACTATCGAAAGCTAAATCTTCAAAAAATGCTTTAGCATACATGGTACTTGTATTACCAATGTCTCCACGTTTAGCATCTGCTATGGTATAAATCTCAGGATGGTTTTTGTTAAGGTAATTAATGGTTTTTTCTAAAGCTTGCCAACCTTTTATGCCGTAAGCTTCATAAAAAGCTGTGTTCGGTTTATAGGCAACACACAGATGATGCGTAGCATCAATTATAGCTTTATTAAAAGCAAATATTGGATCTTCTTCTTTTAAAAGGTGCTTTGGAATTTTATTTAAATCGACATCTAAGCCTATGCAGAGAAAGGATTGTTTTTTGTGGATTTGGATGATTAGTTGTTGTGTTGTCATATTATAAAAAAAGCCTCAACAGAGGCTCAGGTTTAAATCACATCATCATTAGCCTTCAACAACTCCGTGTTTTCCGCTAACATGAGTTCGTCAATTATTTTTTGAATATCACCATTAATAATGTTTGATAAATCATAAAGCGTTAAACCAATTCTATGATCCGTTACACGGCCTTGAGGATAGTTATACGTTCTGATTTTTGCACTTCTATCACCAGAACTTACCATACTTTTGCGCTTCTCAGAATCTGCAGCTTGTTGTTTTGCTAACTCCAAATCGTATAAACGCGAACGTAAAACCTTTAATGCTTTTTCTAAATTCTTGTGTGATGATTTTTGGTCTTGACAACTTACGATCATGCCTGTTGGCTCATGGTGTAATTTAATTGCTGAATAGGTTGTATTTACCGACTGACCACCAGGACCAGTAGAAGTTGTACGCTCTATACGAACTTCGGTCATATCTAACTCATAATCAAACTCTTCTGCTTCTGGTAACACCATGACAGTTGCAGCACTTGTATGCACACGACCTTGCGTTTCGGTTTGTGGTACACGTTGTACGCGATGAACTCCGGCTTCAAATTTTAAGGTGCCGTAAACATCATCACCAGATACCTCAAATATTATTTCTTTAAAGCCACCAGAAGTACCATCACTCTGACTCACAACATCGACTTTCCAATTCTTATCACTGCAGTACTTAGAATACATTCTGAATAAATCACCAGCAAAAATACTTGCTTCATCTCCACCTGTACCTGCTCTAACTTCAACCACTACATTTTTAGCATCATCAGGATCTTTTGGTATCAATAAAAAGCGAATTTCTTCTTCTAATTTGGTAATCGTTTCTTTTGCTTCGTCGAGTTGCATTTTGGCCATCTCAACCATTTCTTCGTCAGAACCATCTGCAATAATTTCCTCTGCTTCAGTAGCATTATCTATTGCTTCTTTATAAATAGCCCCTTTATCAACAATTATTTTAAGATCCTTATATTCCTTCATCAGCTTTGTATAGCGCTTCTGATCTGAAATAATATCAGGTTGAATAATCAGGTCATTAACCTCATCAAAACGTTGCTTTATTATCTGTATTTTCTCTAACATCTCTCTTCAAAAAGTTGAATTTCAAAAATACGATAATTTATGAATTCTAATGCGACACTTTTAAGTACATATCAACATTTCAAAATAAATTCCCTAAAACGAACGTTACAGTAATTATATGCACAGATTCCTAGCTATACTTGCATTTTACAAACTGTTCGTGGTTTGGTCTTTTATTGTAACCGCTATCATCGGATTTTTTAATCCGTATTTAGCACCTGCAATAACAACTAAATTATTTCTTACAATTTTTGCATGGTATTATGTGAGCGAAACACCTATTAAGCGCAAATTGATTTTTTATAAAAATCTAGGAATTACTCCTTTTAAGCTTTTTTCAATAATGTTTTTAGTAGACTGCTTTTTAACCATTATATTCCTTACCGTATTTAAGGAATTTACATAAACAATAATTTTTGATATTTGAACTGGACAATGTAGAACTTTACTTTAAAAACAAACGTATTTTAAATGGTATTTATCTAAAAGCAGAAACTGGAAAAGTGACAGCTATTTTGGGCAAAAATGGCTGTGGTAAAAGTAGTTTGCTCAATATAGCTTTTGGTAATTTGAAACCAAAATACAAGCTGATTAGACTCAATAACAAACCACTTTTAAAACCTTTGTATTTAACCGGATTTGTAAAGTATTTACCTCAAAACAATTTTATTCCTGATGGAATGAAACTAGCATTTGTTTTCAAAACTTACAATCTAAATTGGAATACTTTTATTGAAAATTTTGAACCGTTTTCTGTCTATAAAAACTCTAAATTTAAGACTTTATCTGGCGGTGAAAGACGGGTTATTGACACTTACATTATTCTAAAAACAAAGAGTGAAATTGTAATATTAGATGAACCCTTTTCTCATTTAGCTCCTATTCACATTGAAACTGTAAAACAACTCATCTCTGTAGAAAAAAAATATAAAGTAATTATTATTTCTGACCATATGTATCAACATATAATCGATTCTTCTGACACACTATACTTGCTAAAAAATGGTACTACAAAAAAGATTGAAAACCTTACGGAACTGGAAGATTATAAGTATTTAAGCGAAGGTAGTCTTTGATAATGATAAATAAACTCTAAGGTGATGGTGTCGATTATATAATATTGTCTAAGTCAACAACAATTCCAACACCTAAAATTTGTTTCCATTGTAATTTTGGACCAGATATTACAATTTCTTCATTGGTGGTTTCATTACTTTCAACTTCAGTTTTAATATCATTGTCATATCTAAGATGTGAGCCAAGTGTTGCTTTAACATATTTATTTACTTTCATATCTAGGTTAAGTTCCCACTCTATATCTATGTTTCCAAAACTATTAATGTAATCTGTATATAAACGTAACAAGCTCGATAGTTTTATATTTTTGAATACTTCTTCCTCGTATTTGTTGGTTAATAAAATACCCAATTCATGTCTTACCTTTTTTCCTTCTCTAAGGATATTTCCTTCTAAATCATAAATCGCTGGATCAACACCAAATGCACCTTGATTTGCCAAAGCATCGTCCAGAACAAAAGTTGTTTTTAATGTAAATGGTGATGCATAAAAAGACAATCGCTCAATGTGTCTCCCATACTCCATTCCTAATCCAAAAAACATATAACCAGGTGCAAAAATCTTTGATATGGCTTTATCTCTATCTGGATAATTAAATCCTTTAGCAAACTGCGTATTAAAACTAAATCTAGCAGAATAAAACCAATTACTTTCAGGATTTTTTTCTAAGCCCACATTAGAAATCACTTCAATGACATCTTCTGTTTTTCTTAACTCTTTGTCTTCCTGTTTATTTAAACCATAACGTAGATTTAAAGAAGAATTCCAAAACCAACGTTTTTGTTTGTATTTTGCGGATGCTTTTCCAGTTATAATACCAGAAATTGAATTCGTACCACCCGCATTCCAATTGGTAAATGATACTTGATTAAGATATATACCGACCTCCTTTTTGGTGTGCCATCCCAATTTAATTTCATTATTCTTTTTCTTCTGAAAAAATAGAGAATCTGGTTGTGCAAATAGAAAATTAGAGCTAAAAAAAAACAAGCTCATTATCAGCCACGAATTGTTTTTCATGCCTAAAATTTAATAACTAAATGTGCCGTACTCGCTATTTATAGTAAGCTTCTTTTGGCTTGAAGCTTCTACTCTACCAATAATTTTAGCATCTACATTAAAAGATTTAGAAATCTTAATAATAGCTTCCGCCACCTCAGGTTTAACATACAGTTCCATTCTATGACCACAGTTAAAAACTTGATACATTTCTTTCCAATCTGTATTAGATTGTTCTTGTATGAGCTTGAATAATGGTGGAACTTTAAACATATTATCTTTAATAATATGCAAATTATCTATAAAGTGAAGAATCTTGGTTTGTGCTCCACCACTGCAATGCACCATACCATGAATTGAATCACTATTGTATGTGTTTAAAATCGCTTTAATTATCGGCGCATATGTACGTGTAGGAGACAATACTAGTTTACCAGCATCAATAGGGGAATTTTCTACTGAATCCGTAAGTTTTGTTTGCCCAGAATACACTAGGTCTTCTGGTACTGCAGCATCAAAACTTTCTGGATATTTCTCAGCTAAATATTTTGAAAAAACATCGTGCCTTGCAGAAGTAAGTCCATTACTTCCCATTCCACCATTGTATGCGGACTCATACGAAGCTTGCCCAAAAGATTCTAATCCAACGATAATATCTCCGTCAGTAATGTTTGCATTGTCTATTACATTGCTACGCTTCATACGAGCAGTAACAGTAGAATCAACAATAATGGTTCTTACCAAATCACCAACATCTGCAGTTTCTCCACCTGTAGAATGAACCGTTACACCAAATGATTTTAAATCTTTAATTAATTCTTCAGTTCCATTAATTATGGCGGAAATAACCTCGCCAGGAATTAGATTTTTGTTTCTGCCGATTGTAGAAGACAACATTATATTATCTGTTGCACCAACACAAAGTAAATCGTCAATATTCATAATTAATGCGTCTTGTGCTATTCCTTTCCAAACTGAAATATCACTTGTTTCTTTCCAATACATATAAGCTAAAGATGATTTTGTCCCTGCACCATCCGCATGCATAATAAGACAATAGTCTTTATCATTAGTTAAATAATCTGGTACTATTTTACAAAATGCCTTTGGGAATAATCCTTTATCAATATTCTTTATGGCATTATGCACATCTTCTTTTGAAGCAGAAACCCCTCTTTCTGCATATCTCTTACTAACCGAATTACTCATGGATTGTTTGTTTGTATTGGTGATACAAAAGTAATAATTGCGATTAATAATTAGAGATAATTGGGTTAGAATTAATTATAGTTTTTAACTTTTGACGCAAAGCTTCTCGTTTCTTAACACCACCGAAATATATATTCATACCTATTCCCATTCGTATAAAAGATTCGTCTGTTTCTGCTATTATGAGACCATCTGATTCGCTAGAGAAGGCATAATTGTATTCACCAAATAATTTTAATCCTAAGCGTTCGGTAACAATAAATTCTATGCCTAATCCTCCTTGAATTTTGTTTGTTGTATTCTCAAAATAATTGGAAGCATTATATCCACCTCCGGCATACAAATAAGGAGATAATCTTTTATATGGACTCAGTAATAACTCCCAATTTAAATCAAAAGACATGAACCCTTCATTATACAACTCATCAAATGCTATGTTATACTTGTTGTAAGTAATGTTGATATTTAGATGACTAGTTATATGAATTTTTAATCCTGCTCTAAAATAACTTTCAAATTCTGGATCTTTGTAATCACCTATCAATAGCGACGAACCACCGGCTACATCAATAGCAATGGGACCTCTAAAATTGAAAAAAGTAAAACTTTGATTTATTTGTTTTTGGCTTTTTTCAACTTCTTCTTGAGAAATTAAAAAACTATTACTGGTGATAGATAGCAATGCACCGAGAAAGAATCCTTTGTATTTATTAAACATACGCCTTGGTTAAAAGAGTAGGTCGACTTTACTAGAATTTGGGAGGGTCGCAATATATAAAAATATTACGAATTACTCTTGAAAGAGTATGTAGTTCTTTGAAACAAAAAAAGATAAAACCGATACATCGATTTTATCTTTTTTTCTAAATGGAATAAATTCCTTTTTTTTGTTTCTTAATTTTAAGATTCAACTTGTAGCTTCGATTGGATACTAACAACATCGTCTTTAGTCACATTATTCAAGTCTTCTGAATTGTCCTGAGAAAGAATTAGAGTCGCACCCACAAGTATAGCTACACTGAGTAGTAACTTTTTCATTTTATAAGTATTGATTAATAGCATTACAAAAATACTAAATAATCATATCTTAAAAATGACAAGCCTCACTTTTTTAACATGATTTCACTAGCTTTTCGACAACTAGTTTAATGTCATCGATAAACGACACAAAAAATAATTTTTCGTTATATAATTGTACGTATTTCTACGTATTCATTATCATTAATTTAACAATACCGCAGTTTTGATACAAATTTATTAATACTAATTAGTAAATAATAGTTCTCTGTATTTGGTTAATGGCCACAATTCATCATCTATCATTAACTCTAGTTTATCGCAATGGTATCTTATGTCATCAAATAAAGGTTTTACTTTATAACAATATCCATTAGCTTTCTTTTCTATATCCGAATACTTATTGCACGTCTTACGTGCTTCTGTCATTTTTGTAACCAACGAATTAATAGCTTCAATATGATGAGAAATTTGTTCAATAAGAGCAAGTTGTTCTTTAGCTAAACTTTTAAATTTGTCACCATAAATTGTTTTTAAGCCTGTCACATTTTCTATTAATATGTTTTGGTATCGAACAGCAGTGGGTACGACATGATTACGAGCAATATCTCCTATTACGCGACTTTCAATTTGAACATGAAGAATATATTCTTCCATTTCAATTTCATAGCGAGCCTCAGATTCTATTTTGTTCATTACACCTAAATTTTCAAAAAGCGCTATTGTAGCTTTAGACACCTTTATTTTCAGCGCTTCTGGTGTTGTTTTATTATTACTAAGCCCTCGTTTTTTTGCTTCTTTCTCCCAAGCATCACTGTAACCATTACCTTCAAAAAGTATACTTTTAGATGTCTTAATATATTCTCTTAAAACATTAAAAATAGCATCATCTTTCTTCATTGCTTTATCGTCAATCAATTTATCAACTTCAATTTTAAAATCAATTAATTGTTTTGCAACTATAGTATTTAAAACCGTCATAGGATTAGCACAATTTGCAGTAGAACCTACTGCTCTAAATTCAAATTTATTACCTGTAAAAGCAAACGGTGAAGTTCTGTTTCTATCTGTATTATCCAATAATATCTCAGGAATTTTACCAACAACATTAAGTTTTAAATCAGTCTTTTCTTGAGGCGACAATTTACCTTTTGTCACGGTTTCTAGCTCGTTTAAAACTTTTGTCAACTGCTCACCTATAAATACCGATATTATAGCTGGTGGTGCCTCATTAGCCCCTAAGCGATGATCGTTACTTGCAGATGCAATTGCTGCTCTTAACAATTCTTCATGAGTTTGTACGGCTTTTATTGTATTTATAAAAAAGGTCAAAAACTGTAAATTGCTCATTGGAGTTTTGCCAGGCGAAAGTAAATTCACTCCAGTATCGGTACTTAAACTCCAGTTATTATGTTTACCAGAGCCATTAACTCCTGCAAATGGCTTTTCGTGCATTAGCACTTTAAAGCCATGGCGACCTGCAATTTTTTGCATAACATCCATTAATAATGAATTATGATCTACCGCTAAATTAGCCTCTTCATATATAGGAGCTAATTCAAATTGATTTGGTGCCACCTCATTATGTCTGGTTTTCACTGGTATACCTAGTAACATACATTCATTCTCTAAATCACGCATGTATGCCATTGCTCTATTTGGTATTGTTCCAAAATAGTGATCATCTAACTGTTGTCCTTTTGCAGGTGAGTGCCCAAAAAGTGTACGACCAGTTAACATTATATCTGGTCTAGATGCCGCTAAAATACTATCAACTAAAAAGTATTCCTGTTCCCAACCTAACGATGCATTTACTTTTTTTACATTTTTATCGAAGTACTTACAAATTGCAACAGCTGCATTATCTACAACTTGTAATGCTCGTAAAAGCGGTGTTTTATAATCTAGTGCTTCACCAGTGTATGATACAAAAACAGTCGGAATACATAAAGTTGTTCCATATATAAATGCAGGAGATGTAGGATCCCAAGCTGTATAACCTCTGGCCTCAAATGTATTTCTTATACCACCATGTGGAAAACTAGATGCATCTGGTTCTTGTTGCACTAGTTGACTTCCATCAAATTTTTCAATTGCCAATCCATCTCCAATAGTTTCAAAAAAAGCATCATGTTTTTCTGCTGTTGCACCAGTAAGCGGTTGAAACCAATGCGTATAATGTGTTGCACCTTTAGATATTGCCCATTCTTTCATGCCTGTAGAAATATGATCTGCCATTAAGCGATCAATTTTATTTCCTTTAACAACAGCCTCCATAATACTTGTTAAAGCTGACTTGGTTAAATATTGACGCATTGCTGATTCATTAAAGACATTTGAACAAAATACTTCCGATCGTCTTTTGGTTTCTTTCACCTTTAATGGCACTCTTTTCAATGATTCTTTTACTGCATGAAATCTAAGTGTTGACATATTATTAATATTTTGGGTCAAAAATACGAAATCTTTAAAATATATACTAACACCCATACAAAAATAGGGTTGTTAACAATTATTTATAACATTTCATCTAAAAGACCCTATTTTTTTTGACCAATAGAAAAAAAATATAATATTTGTAACGCGAATTTATTAAATTACAATACTATGAGTAAATCTAAATTAGAGTATATCTGGCTTGATGGTCATGAACCAACTCAAAACATGAGAAGTAAAACTAAAGTAGAAGAAGACTTTAGCGGCAAATTAGAAGATTGTCCAATATGGTCCTTTGATGGATCATCTACAGAGCAAGCATCAGGTGGTGCTTCGGATTGTTTATTAAAACCTGTAGCGATTTATCCAGATCCTGTTAGAAAGAATGGATATTTAATAATGGCAGAAGTTTTAAGTGCAGATGGAACAGCGCATCCATCTAATGCACGAGCAGCTATTGATGATAATGATAATGATTTCTGGTTTGGATTTGAACAAGAGTATTTTTTAATGGATGCAAAAACAGATTTACCCCTAGGATTCCCGAGAGGAGGTTTCCCTGGACCACAAGGTAAATACTACTGTTCTGTAGGTGGTAGATATACTTGGGGTAGAGATTTCGTTGAAGAACATGCAGATTTATGTATTGAAGCAGGTTTGAATTTTGAAGGAATTAACCAAGAGGTTGCACCAGGACAATGGGAATTTCAATTATTTGCAAAAGGAGCTAAAAAGGCAGGTGATGAAATTTGGGTTGCTAGATACTTATTAGATAGATTAACTGAAAAATATGGCTACTATATTGAATATCATCCGAAACCAGTAAAAGGTGATTGGAATGGTTCTGGTATGCACGCTAACTTCTCTAACACGACTTTAAGAACTTGTGGTTCTAAAGAAGTTTACGAAAAAATATGTGAAGCATTTAGACCAGTTACTAAAGAGCACATGTCTGTTTATGGTGCGTTTAACGACGAGCGTTTAACAGGATTGCATGAAACAGCTCACGTTGATGATTTCTCTTATGGAGTTTCAGACAGAGGTGCTTCAATTAGAATTCCAATTATCACAGTAGAAAAAGGCTGGGAAGGTTGGTTAGAAGAGAGAAGACCAGCCTCTAATGGTGATCCATACAACATTGCAGGAAGAATTATTAAAACAGTAAACAGTGCTAATATTACTGGATAAATAGTTTTAGGTACTTATAAAATTAAGAAAAGGCTTGTGGATTTACCTACAAGCTTTTTTTGTGCTTTTATTTTAAGGATATAAAAACAAATACGATATAAGCACCAAATAACAACAATCCTTTTATACGTCCTATCTGGAACCGTTTCGGTATTAGCATTAACGGAATTAATACAGCCGAAAATGCAATCATCCAAAATATATTAGTAGAGAGAATTTGAGGGGTTTCTGGGTTTACAACAATTGGTTTTACAATAGCGGTTAAACCCAAAACAGACGCAATATTAAAAATGTTAGAACCTATAAGATTTCCTAGAGAAATTGCCTTTTCCTTTTTTAGCGCAGCAATAACTGAGGCAGCTAATTCTGGTACACTTGTACCAATAGCTATAACAGTAACTGAAATAGCATAGTCACTAATACCGACAGCTTTTGCTAATTGTTTTGCACCTTCTACCAACCATTCTGATCCAAAAAATAAACCAGAAGCACCGATTAAAAGCCAAATTACTATTTTGAAATTTGAAACCTCTGCAAGAGCATCATCTATTTCTTCTAAATTTGCTTTTGTAGTTTTTCTAGAACTTCTAATTAATATGAATAAAAAAGCGATTAATGCGGTAAATAGTATTACTCCTTCAAGTGCTGTTAAAACTTCATCGTTCTTTAAAAAGATATACAAAGCAAACGAAGCCAACATCATCATTGGCCAATTCAATTTATAAAAATCTTTATCTACAGCTAATGGAGAAATAATTGCCGTAATCCCTAAAACTAACCCAATATTAGCAATGTTAGACCCAATTACATTTCCTAAAGCTATATCCGAAACGCCATCTAAAGCAGCTTGTAAACTCACAAGTAACTCTGGAGCTGAAGTTGCAAAAGACACAACGGTCATACCTATTACAAGCTTTGAAATTTTTAATCTAAAGGAAAGACCTACTGAAGCTCTAACTAAAAAATCACCACCAACTACCAAAAACAATAAACCAGCAATTACAAGAAATACACTCATTTAATTAATATTATTTAATCACCTCTTTCATTGAAGTCGCGAAGATAGCATTTCATTTTAACACATACTAAAAACTAAAATTTTAGTTAAATAACTGCTTTAATAGTTATACAACTAAAATAAAGGATGCATTCGATTTCGAGATTACAATTCAACTCATTATATGCACAAATGATGAAGAAGAAATAACGCACATTCTATGGAAGCGAGAAAATGCTTTTGTTAAAGATGTATTAGCTGAAATAAAGGAAGATAAACCGCATTACAATACACTTTCCTCTTTGATAAGAAATTTAGAGGAAAAATGGTGTTATAGTAATAATCATTAAAAAGAAAAATTAGTCTTTTTTCATCAATCAATCAGCAGAAAAAGCCAGATTAACATGTTTATTCTGGTTTTTTATTTTGATATAATAATACTCTTAAATGGCATACACCAATAAAAAAATGCCTTTCATTTCTGAAAGGCATTTTAATATTGTGTCAGAGACTTAAATTTATGCTTCGTCCTCTTCCTTAACTTTCTTCTTTAACGATTCAGCGGCATCACCTTTCTTAGCTGTATCATACATAATTGGTGTTGCAATAAACAACGATGAATATGTACCAACTAACACACCTACTATTAAGGCAAATAATAAACCTCTAAGTGAATCTGCACCAAAAATAAACATTGCTAATAACACCACTAAAGTCGTCACAGACGTATTTAAGGTTCTACTTAATGTACTATTAAGCGAAGAATTAATTGTTTTGTCAAACGACCAACCTGTATGCTCGTTTAAGAATTCTCTAATTCTATCAAATACAACAACGGTATCATTTAATGAGTAACCAATTACAGTTAAGATTGCCGCAATAAATGCTTGATCGATCTCCATACTGAAAGGCATAAACTTCCATGTTAATGAGAAGATACCTAATACAATTAAAACATCATGGAAAACAGCTGCTACTGCACCAAGTGAGAATTGCCATTTCTTAAATCTAAATAAGATATATAAGAATACAACCACTAAAGATCCTAAAACAGCCCAAAATGAAGATTTTTTAATATCATCTGCAATGGTTGGACTCACTTTACTAGATAACATTTTACCTATTTTAGCATCTCCAGAACCATCTAAAAATTCTTCATAGGTCATACCTGAAGGAAGATATTTTTGTAATGCTTCAAATAGTTTTACTTGTACTTCTTCGTCTGCCTCAGTAGAATTATCTTCTACCTTGTATTTCGTAGAAATCTTTAATTGATTAGCACCACCAATTGTTTTTACTTCAGCACTATTAAATACTGCATTCAGATCTCCTTTTACTTCCTCTACACTTACTTCTTGATCAAATCGCACTTGGTATGTTCTACCTCCCACAAAATCAATACCTTGATCTAATCCGGTATTTAATAATGAACCTAAACTCGTTACTATTAAAACACCAGAAATTACATAAGCAATCTTACGTTTCTTCAAGAAATTAATATTCACATTTTTAAATAACCCTTTAGTCATTGCTGTAGAGAAATCTAACTTCCCGCCTCTATTAACATACCAGTCAATTAATAATCGTGTAATGAATATTGCAGTAAATAACGATGTTAAAATACCAATGATTAAGGTAGTTGCGAAACCTTTAATTGGTCCAGTACCAAATACAAATAATATTAAGGCTGTTAAGCCTGTCGTGATATTTGCATCTAATATTGAAGATAATGCATTTGCGAAACCATCTTTAACTGACTCTTTCTGAGACTTCCCTTTTACTAATTCCTCTCGGATACGCTCAAAGATAAGCACGTTCGCATCAACCGAAATACCAATCGTCAGTACGATACCAGCGATTCCAGGCAATGTTAAAACAGCACCTAAACTTGCTAAAACACCAAATATTAATAAGATATTTAACAATAAAGCGATATCTGCAAAAATCCCTGATTTTCCATAATAAAAAATCATCCATAACAACACAAATGCTAATGCAATAAGAAATGACTTCATTCCACTATCAATCGCTTCTTGTCCTAATGATGGACCTACCTCATCAGCCTGAACAATTTCAGCAGAAGCAGGTAATTTACCAGCTCTTAATACGTTTGCTAAATCGACAGCCTCTGTTAGTGAAAAAGAACCAGATATTTGAGAGTTACCACCTGCAATCGGCCCAGAAGACACACTAGGTGCAGAGTAAACAATATCATCTAAAACAATAGCAATAAACCCTTGAGTTTCATACGCTACTTTAGTCATTTCTTCCCAAATCTTAGCTCCTTTAGCATTCATTTGCATGCTCACTGCAGGCCTGCTTATTTGGTCATAATCTTGTCTTGCATCTGTAATAACAGCCCCACTTAATTGTGGCATATTATCTCTATTACTCTTAATAGCATAAAGCTCTGCAAATTCCGAATCTTTTTGTTGAATTCCCCATACAAACTTTGCATAACGCATATCGACAGGCAATGTTGCTCTATTTTTCGGGTCATTTAATTGAGCAATTACTTTAGCCTTATCTTTTGCTAAGAACATACCTATTACAGAACCTCCATTTCCATAGCCTTGAATACCTAATGGATTTGTTTCCGCTACATTAGTAGAGTCTGACTCAATCTGACCTGTTAAATCATCAATTACGCTTGCCGTACTGTCTTGTACTTCTGAAGCTTCAGCCACTTCATCTTTAGTTTCTTTAGATTTATTTAATTCAACTAAAGCCTGATTAACTTGAAGTATATATGGTAAAACTTCTTGAGTTTTGTAGGTTTCCCAGAACTGTAATTGTGCCGTTTTTGTGATAATATCTACAACACGTTTTTTATCCTTTGCCCCAGGTAATTCAATTAAAATACGTCCAGAGTTACCTAAACGTTGAATGTTAGGAGAAGATACTCCAAAACCATCAATTCGATTACGTAATACTTCAAAAGCAGATACAATAGACTCGTCAATTTTAGTTTCAATAATACCTTTTACATCCTCATCAGACATATCAAATGTAATTACATCACTTAAATCACGATTAGCAAAAATATCTGGTGACGCTAATTTTGTATCACCTTTAATAGCATCAAATGCTCTAAAGAACGATTCCAGATACGATTCTTGAGCGTCTTTCTGTAACTCTTCTGCATCAACTAAAGCTTTATTGAAGATTGGGTCTTTACTTTGGTTAGTCAATCCTTTCAAAATATCTTTTACAGAAATTTGAATGATCGCATTAATACCACCTTTAAGGTCAAGACCAAGTTTCATGGCATTATTCTCTACCTCAGTGTATGTATATTGAGAGACACCTAAGTTGTAAACTTCGATAGGCTCAAATTCTTCACCTACTTTAATTTTGGAAGTCTTTAAAGAATCTAAGTATCTTATTTCTTCAAGATTTCTCTTAGTTTGATAATCATCTGCTGTATCTGCATATTTTGCGACAGCGGCTTCTTTTGCTACATCTTCAATTTGGTTCGCTTTAAATGTAAACGATAATTGGTAAATACTTACCAAGCCAAATAAAATAGCAAAAAGCTTTATTATTCCTTTGTTTTGCATTGTTATGTTATTTTAAGGTCGAATTTTAATTTCGTCCAGATTGCAATCTGAACTAGCGCGCAAATATAGACTTTACGACATAATTCAACAACGTTTTTAAAATTAGATTTTTAGTCTTTTGATTGATAAAAGACAATTATAATAAAGTGGGAATTATGTTAGATTATATAATTCCATTTGTAGTAGGTCCTGCCCTAACTTCTGGTATCTTATATGAAATGTGATTTGTTGCATTAGCGACAAAATTATTAACCTGTACAGCAACACTAACTTTATTATTGCTATCCTTTTTATTAATTTGCGCACCAGAAGATTTAACCTTAGGGTTGTACGATGAGTCGCTTTTCTGATTAAGTTCTACAACCTCTGTTCTTTCAAAATCCCAGTTAGAATCATTACTATTCTGTATTTCTGAAATATTTAGCTCGTAATCTTTTACATTTTTATTTTCCGGTAATTTGTCAGAGCTATTATCACCAGAATCGTATGCAATATTGAAGCCTTCTTCTTTTAAAAGTATATCCTGAATTTGCGTAACATCTGATTCACTGTAATACGTTATTTTTAGTTGACCATCCCCATTATGAACTATTTGTAAATGCGCAACACCTATACCCTGTAATTGCTCTCTAACAACATCTATGGCATTTACAGCATCTTCTTTGGCAATATCTTTATCAGAAAACTGAACAACAATCTGTTGATTGGGCACGATAGCAGTTTCTAAATACCTCCCTAAAAAGGTCATTAGAACAATTAAAATACCAAGATGTAGTTTGGTTTTCATGCGGCAAATATAGAAAAAATATAGGGTTTATCTATATCATTTAAAATTAGGTGTTTCTATACTCATTCTGCGGAATAACACTTATTGTAGATTTATCTTCATTTACTGTTTTCTTAGGTTTTTTACCGTAACCGATAAGCATAAATGAATGGTTAGGAAAAAGTTTATTTGTAGTTATTGCTATAAGCATGCTTACACCCACTAAAAGAGCAATTATAATAGCATATACTAATACTGAATAATCTTCAAAACTTAAATTAAAGTGATATTTAATAACAAAAATCAATTTGAGCACATAAACATGTAAAAAGTAAATTGCAAAACTGGTATTGGCGATATTGTCTATAATCTTACTTTTAAAATGTTCGAAGCGATGCAACCAAACCATAAAAAACAAGCAAACAAAAACCATTTTAAAGACTAACATATCTACACCATTATATGTTAAAAACTGATTTTCATACAAGCCAACATGTCCCATATTAGTTTGCAAAACAACAAATAAAACAACTATAGTTAACAAATAGATTTCTTTACCTTTCAATAAAGCATAAATTCTATTTTTATGTATAGCACAAATCATTCCCATTAAATATAGAGGAGTAAAATATACTACAGCTTGTATCGCCTGAAATACAAATGTACGCGTGTATGGTCTCTGTACAAATGAGGCAATGATTAGTAACACACTAAATATAATAAGCTGTTGCTTTAATTTCAACTTAATAAATGCTACATGCAATGGAGACATAACTGCCATTATTAGTACAAAAGGAATATACCAATATGCTGTAATGTGGGCTCCAGAAATTAGGTATTTAAATGTAGACACTAAGTACCAAGGTAATCCACTATTTGCAACCAAATTAGAATTATCCCAATACGTCGGAATTGTGATTAAGCACACAAGTATTGGTAGTATGGATAAAAACAGATACGGTTTTAAAAAACGATCTACTCTTGCTTTTAAAAAATTCGAATACTTATACCTTTTGTATAGCACTATGTAAAATAGAAAACCAGATATAAAAGAGAAATTTAATGTCGATCCACTTATCGCATTATAAAAGAGTTTACCCATTACAGTATCCAACTGCACATCGGAAACGCCTCTTGTATGAACAGCTACAATAAATATAATAGCTATTGCTCTGTAATGATTTAGAGAATTTAAATACTTCATTTTGGGACGTTTAAAGCATTTACGTTTTTCTTGTCTAATAGGCGTTAACAAGAATAACAATACTTTGATTATTTCAAATGTATGTTCGCAAGCCTAATGAGCCAATAAAATTAGATTAAATCATTAAAATCATCCGTTAAAGACATATTTAGAGCGAATAATAAACGCTTTTGAAGAAATATTTACTAAAGTTTCTCAATTTTATAAAACAAAAAAGGCCTAAAAAAATTCAGACCTTTCTATTTTTAAAAAGTTTAATGTGATTACAAATCTAATAAACCATTTGTTTTCTTAACACCTTCAGCACTTGCAGCCATATGGTCTTTTTCTGCAGAACTTAAAGGTACATCAACAATTTTTTCAATACCATTTCTACCTAAAATTACTGGTACACCAATACATAAATCACTAAGTCCATATTCACCATCTAATAGTGTAGAACAAGGGAACATTTTCTTTTGATCGCAAGCAATTGCCTGAACTAATCCACTTACAGCAGCACCTGGCGCATACCAAGCTGAAGTTCCTAATAATTTTGTTAATGTAGCACCACCTACTTTAGTATCTTCTTTAACTTGATTTAAACGCTCTTCTGAAATAAATTCAGAAACATTAATACTATTTCGTGTTGCATGAGATGTCAATGGCACCATACCTTTATCACTATGTCCGCCAATTACCATACCATCGATATCGCTAATTGGAGCTTCTAATGCTTCAGCTAATCTGTATTTAAAACGCGCAGAATCTAATGCTCCACCCATTCCTATGATTCTATTCTTTGGAAGACCCACTGTTTTATGCACTAAGTAAGTCATAGTATCCATAGGATTACTTACTACAATAATTATAGTATTTGGAGAATGTTCAACTAAACTAGAAGATACCATCTTTACAATACCTGCATTGATTCCTATTAATTCTTCACGCGTCATTCCGGGCTTACGAGGAATTCCGGATGTAATTACACAAATATCACTATTTGCAGTTTTAGAATAATCGCTTGTACTTCCTGTTATTTTTGTATCAAAACCATTTAAAGAAGCGCACTGCATTAAATCCATAGCTTTACCTTCGGCATAACCTTCTTTAATGTCTAATATTACAACTTCTGAAGCAAAGTTTTTAATCGCAATATACTCTGCACAACTTGCACCTACTGCTCCTGCGCCAACTACTGTTACTTTCATTTTTATTTTGTTTTTATTTTGTTTTTGTATGTAAAAAATTCGAGTACAAATTTAAGGCTTTAAGCTTAAAATTCCATGACATATATCATAGTATTAAGAAATAAAAAAAGAGCAGCCTTCAGACTACTCTTTTCATTTATAATAGATGTTTCTATCTCACACTGAACGCTATACCAACGGTTGCAGTGTTATATTTTTGAAAGGTATAATCCGCAAATATTTTAAAAATACTTAGATTTAATCTTGTCCCCAGTGTCGCTCGCATACTACTAGTTTCAAACTCTAAATTTATTGGGTCGCTTATAAACTCATCAACTGTACCTATTTGATTTCCACTGCCATCCTCCAAATCATAGGTTAATGCATAATCACCATTCATTTTCGTAGAGGATTTACCATTGTTATAACCAACACTTCCATAGAACGTTATTATTTTAAAATCTAATGATGCTAATGCTTGAATCGTCCATGTGTTCATTTCAAAATCTAATTCGCCGTTACTTACTGAGACATTATCAGATATCTCCTCATCTGATATATCATAAACGACTTTCATTGTTGTAAATGCACCTAATACTGAGATACTAAGTGGTAAATTTTCAATTACACCTAAATATTGGGTTATATCATGCTGTAATCCAAATCCGATTAAATTCGCTTCTACATTGTCACTAAAATTTAATTTTGGGACAAAACGAGCTTTTATATCCGTTTTAAAAGGCAATCCAAATCCTACCTGAACCGTCGGAGCCGGAACTGCATTTGCCGGTAAATCTCCAGTTATTCCACCTGGCATATCAAAACTAGCAATTTTAAAAGTACCATCACCATTAGGGATCGTAACATCTATTGTCGTTTCTGTATCGTTTTCACTCATTACAGTGTTTAACTCTCTTTCTCCATTTGGCAATGCTACAAATGAATAATCACTTGGTACAAATGCGAAAACTTGATCCTTATCTGGGACAAATGATGCATTCACTCCAACAGTTAAATCGAATCCGAATTTTTTATGAACCTTCGCTGTTGTTGCCCAACCGCTATTCATACTATACATTAATCCATTCATTACTGGATTTATATAATTCTCGGCGAGTAGATTGGCATCATCTGCAGCTAACAAAATTGTTTCTATGTCTTGTGCAGTACTAAATTTTGTGAATACACACATTACTAAAAGTATCATTATCTTTTTCATCGGTTAAGTAGTTTAGATGCTAAATCTATGAAAATTTATTCAAATAATGTATTTTATCGATAATTATTGCACTTTAACTTTAAAAAGAGTAGCTTATTGAGATGAATCAATTTACTGATAAGCAAAAAAACACCCTTAAATTGGGTGTTTTTTTTGATACTGAATAATTTTCAGTGTTATTCTAGTCCTAGAAGCAACTACGCGTCAATATTTGCATAAATAGCATTCTTTTCAATAAACTCTCGTCGTGGTGGCACTTCGTCTCCCATTAACATTGAGAAAACTCGATCTGCCTCTACTCCATTATCGATATGGATTTGACGTAATGTTCTATACTCTGGATTCATTGTGGTATCCCAAAGTTGTTCAGCATTCATCTCACCAAGACCTTTATAACGTTGAATTTTCGCTCCATCACCATATTCCCTTAAAATTTCAGCACGTTCATCATCATCCCAAGCATAACGCTTTTTCGCACCCTTTTTAATTAAATATAATGGAGGTGTTGCAATGTATATATGTCCGTTTTCAATTAACTCCTTCATATAACGGAAGAAGAAGGTTAAAATTAATGTTTCAATGTGGCTACCATCAATATCGGCATCACACATAATTACAATTTTATGGTAACGTAGTTTCGAAAGATTTAAAGCTTTACTATCTTCTTCTGTCCCAATGGTAACACCCAAAGCTGTAAATATGTTTTTAATCTCTTCATTTTCAAAAACCTTATGTGTCATAGCTTTTTCAACATTAAGAATCTTACCTCTTAATGGTAAAATAGCTTGAAATGCTCTATCACGACCTTGCTTGGCTGTACCACCTGCCGAATCTCCCTCAACAAGATAAACTTCGCATTTTGCAGGATCCTGCTCAGAACAGTCCGATAATTTCCCGGGTAAACCACCAATACTCATAACGGTTTTACGCTGAACCATTTCACGAGCCTTTTGTGCCGCATGACGTGCTTGTGCAGCTAAAATTACTTTCTGAACAATAGTTTTAGCATCATCTGGATGTTCTTCGAGATAATCCGTTAACATTTCTGAAACCGCCTGAGATACAGAAGCAGAAACTTCTCTGTTACCCAATTTTGTTTTTGTCTGTCCTTCAAACTGTGGTTCTTGTACTTTTACCGAGATAATTGCCGTTAATCCTTCACGGAAATCATCACCAGAAATATCAAACTTTAATTTATCTAACATCCCAGAACCATCTGCAAACTTCTTAAGTGTATGTGTTAAACCACGACGGAAACCGGTTAAATGTGTACCACCTTCGTGCGTATTTATATTATTTACATACGAGTGCAGATTCTCAGCATAAGACGTATTATAAATCATAGCTACCTCAACTGGCACGCCATTCTTTTCACCTTCAAAAGCAATTACATCTTTCATTAAAGGTTCTCTTGTTGCGTCTAAAAATTTAATAAATTCTTTAAGACCTTCAGTAGAATGAAATGTTTCACCTTCGAAAGTACCATCTTCTTTTGTATGTCGCTTATCAACTAAATGAACCGTAATCCCTTTATTTAAATAGGCTAATTCTCTTAAACGACTCGCTAGAGTGTCGTAATTATATTCTAATGTTTGTGTAAAAATTGTTGAATCTGGTCTAAACGTAACTGTAGTACCTCTTTTGTCAGTCTCACCTGTTTGCTTTACTGGGTATAAGGCTTTACCACGTTCATATTCTTGCTCATAAACCTTACCTCCTCTAAAAACTGTAGCTACTAAATGTTCGGATAATGCATTAACACAACTAACACCAACACCATGCAATCCACCAGATACTTTATAAGAATCCTTATCGAATTTACCACCAGCACCAATCTTTGTCATTACAACTTCTAATGCAGAAACGCCTTCTTTTTTGTGTAAATCTACAGGAATACCACGTCCATCATCTTCAGTAGTAATAGAATTATCTTCGTTAATAGTTACAGTTATATTATCACAATGACCTGCTAAAGCTTCATCAATAGAGTTATCTACAACCTCATACACTAAATGGTGTAATCCACGAGTACCTACATCTCCAATATACATGGAAGGACGCATACGTACGTGTTCCATTCCTTCTAAAGCCTGAATACTATCTGCTGAATAATTATGCTTGTTAAATTCTTCTTTCTTTTCGCTCATTATTTTGAATAATTTTTAGTTCGATTAATGGCATAAAAAAATGACACAATTGCATCATTTTTGAATACTAACAAATATAAGGATTTAAAGTGCTTTTTTAAAGCTTTTTACTTAATATAACCGATAATTATCAACATTTGTTAATTACTTAAAAGTGGCTTAAATCGACTGAAAATGGTCTTAAAACAGGTTTTAATGATTCTAATCAACTTCGCATAATGGAATATTTACAAAGTGGCTTAGAAGTGATTATTTGTTGTAACTATTTACTCAAAACAACATCTAAAACGCTTTTTTAGTTCGCTTAAATGCGCTAATTTATTATGATTAAAATCATTTTTTAACTGACTATTATATAGGACCTTATATGCTAGTATTAATTAAAAACCACTATTATGAATCCTCCTTTAATATTTACTATTATCTTTATTTTATTTCTATTCGCAGGAATTAGAATTGTATTTGAATATAAAAGAGCTCTCAAATTTAGATTTGGAAAATACGTTGGCACTTTAAAACCAGGTTTTAGATGGATAATCCCTTTAATTGAAACCATACAGATTGTCGATATTCGTGTTATTACTATTAATGTGGTATCACAAGAGGTAATGACAGAAGATAATGTACCATGTAGTATTGATGGTGTGGTGTTTTTTAAGATTATTGACCCAGAAATGGCTGTACTGGAAGTCGAAGAATATCAATTTGCTATCACACAGCTTTCACAAGCTGCTTTAAGAGATGTTTGCGGTAAAGTTGAATTAGACACAATCCTTTCGAAAAGAGAAGAAATGGGTAAAAACATAAAAAGCATTGTCGAGGTTGAAACTAAAGAATGGGGAATAGATATCATTGATGTAAAAATCAAAGACATTCAATTACCAGAAAACATGAAACGTATGATGGCCAACCAAGCTGAGGCAGAGCGTTCTAGATGTGCACGTATAATCTTAGCTCAGGCAGAAGAACAAGCAGCTGGAGCCTTACTAAACGCTGGTAAGCAAATAGATGAATCACCATCGGCAATAAAATTGAGATTGTATCAGACCTTGTCTAATATTGCAGCCGAAAAGAATTCAACCATATTATTTCCATTTCCAGAAGAGGCATTACCACATAAAAACAAAGTACTTTAATTGATAGTTTATTTTTCAGAAAAATGTTCTAAATAATGCTATAAAAAAGCCAGCTTAAAAACTGGCTTTCATTTATTTTTTATCTAATATCGCACTTCTGCGGCGTTAATTTGGTTTGGCTAAATTTTCTTCGACTTCGTCTTTAAAATTCAGAACCTCATTAATACGCTTCATCATGCACATTTGCAATCGCTCTACCAGAAGGATCATTCATGTTTTTAAAAGCTTCATCCCATTCTAAAGCCGTTGCTGTACTGCAAGCTACACTTGCTTCTTGTGGCACACTTAATGCAGCTGCATCACTTGGAAAATGACCTTCAAAAATACGTCTATAATAATACTCTTCTTTGTTTAAAGGTGTATTAATTGGATAACGGAATTTAGCATTTGCCAGTTGCTCATCAGTGACTTCTTTTTCAACCAATTCTTTTAAAGTATCAATCCAACTGTATCCTACTCCATCACTAAATTGTTCTTTTTGTCTCCATGCAACACTTTCTGGTATCATGTCTTCAAATGCTTTACGAACCACCCATTTTTCCATGCGTTCTCCGTTAATCATTTTATCTTGTGGATTGATACGCATGGCGACATCCATAAATTCTTTATCTAAGAATGGTACACGACCTTCAATTCCCCATGCTGCTAAACTTTTGTTAGCTCTTAAACAATCGTACATGTGTAGCTTGTCTAATTTACGAACCGTCTCGTCATGAAACTCTCTCGCATCTGGCGCCTTATGAAAGTATAAATAGCCACCAAAGATTTCATCAGCCCCTTCGCCAGATAATACCATTTTAATACCCATTGATTTAATAACTCGCGCCATTAAATACATTGGTGTAGACGAACGTATTGTCGTAATATCATAAGTTTCAATGTTATAAATAACATCTCTAATCGCATCTAAGCCTTCTTGAATGGTAAATTTTATTTCGTGATGTACTGTACCAATATGGTCGGCTACTTTTTTTGCTGCTGCCAAATCTGGTGACCCTTCTAACCCAACAGAGAATGAATGCAATTGCGGCCACCATGCTTTTTCTTTATCATCTGCTTCAACACGTCTTTCTGAATATTTCTTGGCTATTGCAGACGTTACGGAAGAATCTAATCCACCAGACAATAATACACCGTAAGGCACATCACTCATTAATTGTCTATGCACTGCATCTTCAAGTGCTTGTTTAACTTCCGCTATACTAGTTTCGTTATCTTTTACAGCATCGTAGTCGGTCCAGTCGCGTTTATACCATTTCACAAATTCACCATCTTTACTGGACATGTAATGTCCTGGGGGAAATAATTCTATTTTAGTACAAATTCCTTCCAATGCTTTTAACTCAGAAGCAACAAAGAAGGTTCCGTTTTTGTCCCAACCAATATATAATGGAATAATTCCCATATGATCGCGAGCAACAAAATATTCGTCCTTTTCGGTATCATAAATTGCAAAGCCGAAAATACCATTCATGTCATCAACAAAATCGACACCTTTCGCTTTATATAATGCCAATATTACTTCGCAATCGCTTTCCGTTTGAAAATCATAATCAGGAAACTGAGAACGCAATTCCCTATGGTTATATATTTCACCATTGGCAGCCAATATTAATTTCTGATCTGGACTAAACAAAGGTTGTTTTCCAGATGCTGGATCTACAATCGCCAAACGCTCATGAGCCATTATCACTTTATCATCACTGTAAATCCCACTCCAATCCGGACCACGATGACGAATGGTTTTAGCCATCTCTAATACCTGAGGTCTTAAATCCCCAATCTTTTGTTTTATATCAAACGCACATACAATACCGCACATAACTTTACTTTTATTATTAATTATGAGACAAATATGATATTAAACTTTCAATTAATAAACATTAGACACGTAAATGATTACAATTACAAACTTTTTAATACATTTTACAGAAGACATGTAACTCAAAAACTCATATTCAACGTTTTAAACTATCAAATTGTAAATTTTAATATTTAATTACGACTGAATCCAGGTATTATCCTTTAATTTTAACCCAATTAAACATCTAAACTGATTATGAAAACATCAAAATTATTTACCGCTATTGCTTATGTATTTATAGTGCTTATTTCTTTTAATGTTGAAGCACAAAAATTTAGAAGCCTGGATAAAAGTCCAATGGACGCAGCTTCCTTAGGTACAGGAAGTGACCAATTAATTAAAGTGTATTACAGCAGACCTCAATTAAAAGGAAGAGATGCAAAAGAATTAACTCAAAAAGATAAAGTTTGGAGAACTGGTGCTAATGAAGCAACTCAAATTATTCTTTACAAGGAAATGAGATTAGGAGAAACAAACTTAAAAGCAGGTACATACTCTCTTTTTACTATGCCAGGTGATAAAGAATGGAATATCATAATAAGTACTGATTTAAATAATTGGGGAGCTTCTGGTTACAGCGAAGAAAACACTGTTGCTAGTTTGTCAGTTCCTGTTACTGAAGGTGAGGAATCTTTAGAGGCATTTTCTATTACTTTTTCAAAGATAGAGGATGGCCCAGTAATGCATATGGGCTGGGGAACAATTAGAGTTGCAGTTCCTTTTGCAGACTAAAACATAATTTAATTGAACAAAAAACACCTTGGTATCTCAAGGTGTTTTTTGTTAACGGAATATTCAAATATTTAAGGGTTTGCATTTCGACAAGCTTAAACAGCAAAATATAGTATCAAATTAAATCTATTTACATACCATAAACTATGGTATATTTAAATACTTATGGGTCTGTAATGACACTTTCCATTTAGGGTTAGCCATCACATAATCCACAATTTGTGGCATCATCTTGTCTCTTTTACTCCACTCTGGTTGTAAATATAGAATACAGTCTTTATTTACTTTTTCAGCTTGCTCTTCGGCAAACTTAAAATCGTCTTTATTATAAACGATACACTTTAATTCATTCGCTCTTTCATAGACCTCATCTGTAGGAAGCTTCATTTTCTTTGGTGACAAGCAAATCCAATCCCATACACCAGATAATTTATAAGCTCCTGATGTTTCAATATGAGTTTGCACCCCTTCAGTTTTTAACTGCTGAGTTAACGGTCCCATATCCCACATTAAAGGTTCACCACCTGTGACTACAATCGTATTACTATACTTCACCGCATTTGCTACAATCTTTTTGGTTTCAGTAGGAGGATGCAATTCTGCCAACCAGCTTTCTTTAACATCACACCAATGACAACCAACATCGCAGCCACCAATTCTAACAAAATATGCTGCTGTACCTTTATGAAAACCTTCACCTTGGATCGTATAAAACTCTTCCATTAAAGGTAATAAATGACCTTGGTCTATAAGCGCTTGTTTTTCTCGTCTTGTCATAGTCGGCAAAGATAGCTTAAAAGTTATTATTTAGCAGCAATGACATCGATTTCTATGCTTGCACCACCTGTCAAACCTGCAGCTGCAAATGTAGTACGTGCAGGCTTCTCTGTAAAATAAGTGATGTAAACAGAATTGAAGGCTTTAAAATCCTAAATATCTTTTAAAATTACCGTGCATTTTACCACATTATCTAATGACAAATTATGATAAACTAAAACATCCTGAATATTTCCTATGACTTGATTTTCCTCTATTTCTATACCACCTGAAACTAATTTTCCTGTTTTATGATCTTTCCCTATTTGACCGGTTAAAAACAATAAATCTTTAGTTTCAACAGCATCACTATATGGCACATTTAATCGACTTGGTTCATGAGATTTATGAAATATAATCTCAGAATTAGAATTCTCACAAGACTGAAAACTCATTAAAATAAAACAACATAAAAATAAAAATACAGACTTCATTCTATTAGGTTTTAAACTTGATTAAAATTACATTATTTTTATGCAAATTTTTGACTGATGAGCAATACAGATACTTTCTTTAAAGACATCACTGAAGGCAACACTTTTAAAGGCGATTTTATCACTTTAGGTTCAGCCATGTTAGATGGTAAAACTATAACAAATGCATATGTTAATGTACCACTAAAAACAATGAACCGTCATGGTTTAATAGCTGGCGCTACAGGTACTGGAAAAACCAAAACACTTCAAGTTTTAGCAGAAAATCTTTCAGAAAAAGGCGTACCAGTACTATTAATGGATATAAAAGGTGATTTAAGTGGCTTGGCAAAACCAAGTCCTGGACACCCAAAAATAGATGAGCGTCATTCAAAAATTGGTCTTCCGTTTGACCCTAAGTCATTTCCTGTTGAAGTAATGACATTGTCTGAGCAAGATGGTGTTAGATTACGAGCAACAATTAGTGAGTTTGGGCCTGTATTAATTTCAAGAATTTTAAATGTAACAGAAACTCAAGCTGGAATTATATCCGTAATTTTCAAGTATTGTGACGATAATAAATTACCCTTATTAGACCTTAAGGATTTCAAGAAAATTCTTCAATACGCTACCAGTGAAGGTAAAAAAGAATTTGAAGAGTCATACGGAAGAATTTCAACCGCTTCAACAGGTGCTATTCTCAGAAAGTTAATAGAAATAGAGCAGCAAGGAGGTGATTTATTCTTCGGTGAAACCTCTTTTGAAACTCAAGATTTACTGCGTATTGATGAAAATGGTCGTGGTTATATTAACATTATCAGATTAACAGATATACAAGATAAGCCAAAGTTATTTTCAACGTTTATGCTGAGCCTTTTGGCTGAGATTTATTCTACATTTCCAGAACAAGGAGATAGTGGTCGACCAGAGCTGATTATGTTTATAGATGAGGCACATTTAATTTTCAATGAGGCTTCGGATGCCTTATTAAATCAGATAGAAAGTATTGTTAAGCTTATTAGAAGTAAAGGTGTTGGTTTATATTTTGTTACTCAAAATCCAACAGACGTACCAGAAGCAGTATTAGGTCAATTAGGACTAAAAGTACAACATGCTCTCAGGGCTTTTACAGCAAAAGATAGAAAAGCTATAAAACTTACAGCTCAAAACTATCCAGATACTGAATATTATGATACTGCAGAAGTTTTAACCTCATTAGGAATTGGTGAAGCTTTAGTATCTGCACTAGATGAAAAAGGGAAACCTACGCCACTCGCTGCAACGATGATGCGTGCACCAATGAGTCGTATGGATATATTAACTGAAGCTGAACTCGGTAATTTACTTGCCCAATCTCAACTTGTAAAAAAATACAACAAAGAAGTTGATCGTGATAGTGCCTACGAAATGTTAAACGTTAAAATTAAACAAGCGGAGGCTGAAGAGGCAAAACAAAAAGCAAAGAAAGAAAAAGAAGAATTAAAACGTGCAGAAAGCAAAAAACGAAAAAGTTCGAGCAGACGAAGTAATAGACAAAACCCAATAGTAAAAGTACTTTCTAGCCCCACAGTTATAAGAAGTGTATTGGGGATTTTAACTAAAATGCTCAAATAAATATATTTAATCTATTATGAGAAACGTCTTATTTACGGCACTTATATGTGCTATTTTAATAACAAGTTGCGCTAAAGACTCAGCACCAAATCCGTTTTTAATAGAAAAAAACAATATTGGGTTGCTTACAGATTCTACTCAAGTTAGAGAGTTAGAAGCAATATTTAGCAATGATTCTATAGTAAGATATATTGCAGGCGACGAATTTACAGGCTCAGTAAATACCATTGAGGTGTATGAAAAAAGCGGCATAAAACTTCTAGACTTATCACCGAAAGAAGCCTTAGATTCTACTTCTGTGATTTCTAGCGTTCATATACTTGATCAGCGATATAAAACAGAAAAAAATATTTCTACTTTAAGTACGTTTAAAGACATAAATGAGACTTATAAAGTTTCTAAAATTGATAATCTAATTAATTCTATTGTTGTTTCAGTAAATGAAATAAATGCATCTTTTACAATCGATAAGAAAGAATTACCAGCAAGCATGCGCTTTGATATGAATATAACAATAGATCCTATTCAAATTCCAGGAAAAGCAAAGATTAAATTTTTTATGGTGCATTGGTAATCCTTTGCTAAAACTTCGGGTAACAAATAATAAATTGAAGTATGCAATAAGACAGGTATGGAAGAGAATAAAAAATATAAAATTCAATCTTCACCGTTTGTAGTTCCTACGGAAGATGGTAAAATTATAAAAGAGCATTTTGGTAATGCCACTGATGGGAATTCAGAAATTAGTATAGCGCACATGGTAGCTCCTGCTGGATGGAGTGAACCTTTTCAAACTCCAGAGTTTGACGAATACACCTTTATCATAAAAGGAAAAAAACAATTTAATATTGATGGTAAAATAGTGATTCTGGAATCTGGACAATCCATTAAAATTAAAAAAAACACAAGACTACAATATTCTAATCCCTTTTCTGAGCCCTGTGAATATTTAGCAATTTGCTTACCAGCATTTTCAATAGAATCTGTAAACAGAGAAGACCAATAGTATGAGTAGTTTTGTTATTAAATCTATAGGCAATGCGCTTAACGCAACAAGCCTTTTTTCGTCTAAGTACGCATCTAAAAAAGCGTTAAACCTATTTGCATCACCACGAAAAGGACGTTATACAGATGAGCAATTAACTTCGGTGCAGTCTGCATTATATGAAGAAATAACTTATAACAAAGGTACCATTGCTACTTATCGTTGGGCTGGTAAAAACAAAACCATTTTATTAGCTCATGGTTGGGAGAGTAACGCTTCTCGTTGGAATTATTTAGTGAGTGCATTAAAATCACAGGATTATAATATTATAGTGTTAGACGCGCCTGCTCATGGACAATCTAGTGGCCATCAATTTAATGCGGTTTTATACTCAGAGTGTATTGCAGAAGTAGCAAAAAAGTTTCAACCAGAAGTAATAATTGGTCATTCGGTAGGTGGCATGGCAACAGTGTTTTGTATGCATAACCACGACATGCCATTTGTGAAAAAAATTATTTCTCTCGGAGCACCTGCTCATTTTACAGGAGTGTTTTCTAGATATAAAATAATGATGGGCTTTAATAGTAGAATTTCAAATGGTTTAGATCGTTTGGTTTTAGAACATTTTGGAAAACCGGTAGACTATTTTTCTGCTGCAACTTTCTCTGAATCCATTAAAGCTAAAGGCTTGATTATTCACGATAAAAAAGATCGTATTATTCCATATGAAGATGCGCAACTCTTTGCTAATCGTTATAAGAATTCTGAATTAATTACTACGAATGGATTTGGACATAGTTTAGCCAATGACACGTTAACACCAAAAATTATTGAGTTTATTAATAGTTAATCTTTATTATACCTTTACACCATGTCAGAAGATTTAAAACGCCTCAACAAATATCTTAGTGAAGCAGGTTACTGTTCTCGTCGCGAAGCCGATCGATTAATTGATGCTGGTAGAGTAACTATAAATGATATTATCCCCGAAATGGGAACTAAAGTAACACCGGAAGATATCGTAAAAGTTGATGGTATAATTATTGGAGGTCGTAAAGAAGAATTTACTTATTTGGCATTCAATAAGCCTATTGGAATTGTTTGTACTACAGACACGAGAGTAGAAAAAGATAATATCATAGACTATATTAACTATCCAAAACGCATTTTCCCGATAGGAAGATTAGATAAACCTAGTGAGGGACTGATCTTACTTACTGATGATGGAGATATAGTTAATAAGATATTACGCGCCAGTAATAATCATGAAAAAGAATACATAGTAAGTGTTGACCATCCTATTTCTCAAACTTTTATTCAGCGAATGGCTGGAGGTATTTATTTGGAAGACTTAGGGCAACGCACAAAAAAATGTGAAGTAAAAAAGATTGACGCATATACTTTCAGTATTATTCTAACTCAAGGATTAAATAGACAAATCCGCAGAATGTGCGAGTATTTAAATTATGAAGTACAAACCTTAAAACGTGTTAGAATTATGAATATTAAACTTGATATGCCCTTAGGTCAATATCGAGAATTAACAAAGGAAGAGTTTAAAACGCTGAACGAATTAATACGCGAGTCTAAAAAAACCTTTGAAGCTAAAATACAATCGCCACGAAAGAACAGGCGCTAATTCAAGCCCAATTAAATATCATATTGAGTTAATGATTTTTAATTTCAAAAAATAACTTACAATAAAATCAATACAATCAATGTCAAAACTATCGCCTTTTCATTTAGCGATTCCGGTACACAATTTACCTGAATGTAGAAATTTTTATACGAATACATTGAATCTTGAAGAAGGCAGAAGCAGTGATCATTGGGTAGACTACAATTTTTTTGGCCATCAGTTAGTTATCCATCACAAACCAAAATCTGATGAAGATTTACATACAAATCCCGTTGATGGTAAAGATGTACCAGTGCCTCATTTTGGAATTGTCTTGGAATGGGAGGTTTTTCATCAATTTGCCGAAATTTTAAAATCCAAAGGCATTCATTTTATAATAGAACCTTACATTCGGTTTAAGGATGAGATTGGTGAACAAGCTACAATGTTTTTTAATGATCCTGCTGGAAATGCTTTAGAATTTAAAGCTTTCAAGGACATAAATCAGTTATTTGTTAAGTGATCTTCTTTCCGATAAATAAAAAGGCAAATAAATAATCAAAAACAAAGGAATTACAATTAACTGACCAACCAATATATAATAGGGCCATTCACCAAAATAATCTAAAAGAGAAGCTGATTTTGGTTTTTGGTTTAAATAAAAATAATTGGCATCAAGCAAATAATTAATACCAACCATAAGTACAACATATACTTGAAGCGCTATAAAGGATTTGAAGACGCTTCTTAATTTTGGTTTCATTTTAAAAACAAAAATGAAATAAAAAATTATTGAAAGTAAACCTAAGTGTACCACCCAATATCTAAAATAATCGAAGCTAGGGAAACCGACTGGTATATCAGGAGTTATTACACCTTGAAGTGTTCCTCCTATTATCCAAAACACTAAAATCTCAAACATCCAATAGTTACGAAAATAGGTGAATAACGGAATAATTACGGCCACTAAACTACAGAGATAAAGTGGTAAATCGGTCTTAAAATTATAGCTATTAAATACTATTGAATTCACATGAAAACTGATGACAGTAATTGACACAAAAACTGCCATAAAATGTACAGTCTTCTGCTGCGCGTATTCGTTAAAGTTTCGCTTTGTGTATTTTATAACAATAGTTGCCAAACAAAACACTAATGCAATTGGTAATATATGTTGTAAGCTTCCTATCGTTACCGACTTTTGTGCGATAGTAGATAGTTGCAAATACATAGCCTAAATTACCTGTTTAGTTTTCTGTGTTGCTCTCTAGCTAATAAAGTGTTTTTTAATAACATAGCAATTGTCATTGGACCAACTCCTCCTGGCACAGGTGTTATATAACTCGCTTTTTTACTCACGTTTTCAAAATCAACATCACCTGTTAAGTAATAGCCTTTTTCAGAATCATCTGGAACACGTGTGATACCGACATCAACGATTACAACATCATCTTTAACCATCTCTGCTTTTAAAAATTTAGGAATTCCTAAGGCTGAAATAATTATATCCGCTTGAGATGTAATCTGAGTGATATTTTTAGTATGACTATGTGTTAATGTTACAGTTGAGTTTCCAGGAAACCCTTTGCGTCCCATTAAAATACTCATGGGACGACCAACAATATGAGAACGTCCTATAATAACGGTATGCTTTCCATCAGTCTCAACTCCGTAACGATCTAACAGCTCTAAAATACCAAAAGGTGTTGCAGGTATAAAAGTAGACATGTCTAATGCCATTTTACCAAAATTCATAGGATGAAATCCGTCAACATCTTTATTAGGATCTACAGCCATTAACACTTTTTGAGTATTAATTTGGCGCGGAAGAGGCAACTGAATAATAAAACCATCAATGTCATCATTTTGGTTTAATTTTTCAATTTTATCTAATAATTCAATCTCACTTGTAGTATTAGACAAGCGTACCATTGTAGATTTAAAACCAATACGCTCACAGGCTCTAACTTTACTACCGACATAAGTTAAACTAGCACCATCATTACCAACAATAACTGCTGCTAGATGCGGTACTTTCTCACCATTAGCTTTCATTTTATCAACTTCAGCTTTTATTTCATCTTTGATGTCTTTACTGGTTTTTCTTCCGTCTAGTATTGTCATATTAGTCTGTTATTAATTGTATTTCTTTTTTATCGCGGCGCGTTTTTCATCATCTGCATCATTCGTTTTCCACCTCCGCCTTGCATCATCTTCATCATTTTACTCATTTGAGTAAACTGTTTTAGTAACTGATTTACTTCTTGCACAGAGGTACCAGAACCTTTACCAATTCGTTTTTTTCTACTCGCATTTATTATCGAAGGGTTAGATCGTTCACCAGGTGTCATTGAATGAATAATAGCTTCTATTCCTTTGAATGCATCATCATCAATATCGATATCTTTCATCATTTTGCCAGCACCAGGAATCATACCTATTAAATCCTTCATATTACCCATTTTCTTAATTTGCTGAATCTGCTTTAAGAAATCATCAAATCCGAATTGGTTTTTAGCAATCTTCTTCTGAAGTTTTCTTGCTTCTTCCTCATCAAACTGCTCTTGAGCACGTTCAACAAGAGAAACAACATCACCCATTCCTAAAATACGATCTGCCATACGTGATGGATAGAAGACATCAATAGCTTCCATCTTCTCACCTGTACCAATAAACTTTATTGGCTTATTAACTACAGACTTAATAGAAATTGCAGCACCACCTCTTGTATCACCATCTAATTTTGTAAGGATAACACCATCGAAATTCAAAATATCATTAAAGGCTTTTGCCGTATTTACTGCATCCTGTCCTGTCATAGAATCTACAACAAATAAGGTTTCTTGTGGCTGAATGGCCTTATGAATATTCGAAATTTCTGCCATCATAGCCTCATCAACAGCCAAACGACCAGCAGTATCAATAATTACTACATTGTGTCCGTTTGCTTTTGCGTGAGCAATACCGGCTTGAGATATAGCTACAGGATCGTTATTACCTCTGTCGCTATATACCTCTACACCTATTTGATCTCCTACAACATGTAATTGATCTATCGCTGCGGGACGATACACATCACAAGCAACTAATAAAGGTTTTTTTGTTTTTTTATTCTTTAGATAATTGGCAAGTTTACCAGAAAAAGTAGTTTTACCAGAACCTTGTAAACCAGACATTAAAATAATACTTGGAGTACCGGAAAGATTAATACCTTCGGCATCACCACCCATTAATTCGGTTAATTCGTCTTTTACGATTTTAACCATTAATTGTCCGGGCTGAAGGGTAGTTAATACATTTTGCCCTAGTGCTTTTTCTTTTACTCTATTCGTAAATTCTTTAGCGATTTTAAAGTTAACATCGGCATCTAAAAGCGCTCGTCTTACTTCCTTGAGTGTCTCAGCTACATTAACTTCTGTAATGCTACCATGACCCTTTAGTACGTGTAACGCTTTATCTAACTTATCACTTAAATTATTAAACATAATCTATATCTCTTTTTGAAGTTGCAAATTTAAGAATTTAGAAGAGATAAACGAGTGAGAAGGATATAAATCTAATTAACAATAGTTGAGATCTTTATAACAAAAAAGAGTTGCCTGACACTAGATAATCCTTTTAATCAACTTAAACCTAGTCAAATTACTTACGTTTTTTAGCTTTACGTTCTGTTAATTACAATTACTTTCTAATACTAAAACATCTACACCTCTATGAAGTTTTAATCGCGCTTCTTCACCTTCTAATACAGGCTATTCACCAGTAACAGCCTGAATATTTAAAACAGCTACATTAGCGAATTCTACCATGACTCCATCACTAGATTGCGACGTTGACCATATTAACAACAATTGTAAAATCATTGGTGTAAATTACGACTTATTGATTATTAGTTTCAAAATCGAAATTCCATTCCATTAGATTTTCTCTTCCATTGCAAGATCACTTACAGTTATGGTTACCGGAAGCGCAATTGAAAAACAGCTTGCTCGATCTAATATATCATCTGCAGCACCAAAATTAGCTGTAGTGATAAATATAAGATCAGCCAAGGCTGAATCTGGTATAATAGAATATTGTTCAATTAAACTAACTACTTCTGTTACTTAATCTTGACGAGTTGTAAAACCAAAAAGGACAACGAGGCAAAACCGAATAAATGACTGATTCTATATTTCATAAGTAATGCAATTTTAGTATAGAATAGTTAAGTTTATCATTCTCCTTCCCTTACTTTAAAAATTATTTTTAATTTGTACATTCATTAAACTATGAGCCAACCTCTACAAGATAATATTTGTGACGATTTACTATTTGAACGTTTTTATAAAAAACATTCAAAGAATCTTCATGATTTTCTTTATTATAAATTTGGCGAACATTTAAACCCTCAAGATAAAGTACAAGAGGCATTTATAAAGCTATGGCAAAATTGTGGTAAAATTGCTCTACCTAAAGCAAAGAGTTACTTGTTTACAACTGCTAATAATTTAATGCTCAACGCAGTTGCACATCAAAAGGTAGTGCTAAAATATAGCAAGCAACCTCAAAAACACTACACCAGCGAATCGCCTGAATTTGTTTTACAAGAAAAAGAATATCATAAAAAATTACAAAACGCTATTTCAAATTTAACTGAAGCACAGCGAATCGCTTTTTTACTCAATAGGGTTGAAGGTAAGCGATTTAAGGAAATTGCAGAATTACTTAATATTTCGACTAAAGCTGTTGAAAAACGTATCTATGGAGCCTTGAAGAAATTGAGAAAGGAAATTAAGGAATTGTGACGGAAGCGGAAACTTAAAATTTAACAAAGGTAGGATTTTTGCAGCGTTAGCTGTTTTATAGATGAATAATCATAATGAAAAGAGAAGAACTTATAAAAAAATGGTTGGACTATAACCTAAGTACTGAAGAGCTAAATGCTTTTGAGCGGCTAGAGGATTATAATAACATAATCCAATTAGATACTGCTCTTACAGATTTTAAAGCACCCGATTTTTCTATTGACAATAATTACGAATCCATAAAACCAAAACTAAAAAAAGAAACCGCAAAATCGAATGAATGGCTTAAACCTTTAATGAAATTTGTGGCAATTTTAGCAATTGGTTTTAGCATTTATTATTACACTACAACTTTAGATACTCATATTGATACAATAGTAGCACAACATACAAAAGTTGAATTACCCGATAGTTCTACTGTAAATTTAAATGCCAATTCAACTTTATCTTTTAACAAGAATAATTGGAATGATGATAGAGAAGTTAGACTAAATGGTGAAGCTTTCTTTAACGTTGCAAAAGGGCAAAAATTTGATGTAATAACAAGCATCGGAATCGTTAGTGTTTTAGGCACAGAATTTAATGTAAATCAGCGTAAAAACTACTTCGAAGTAACATGTTACGAAGGCTTAGTCGCTGTAACACACAGGGATAAAACCGTTAAGCTTAAACCAGGATATACCTTCAGAATTATTAATGGGAAACTACGTGCAAATGAAAAAGAAAACACCACGCAACCAAGTTGGTTGCGTGGTGAAAGCAGCTTTAACAGTATTCCTTTGAAGTATGTGATTTCTGAATTAAAAAATCAATATAATATTGATATTTCTACCAACAATGTTGATACTTCACGATTATTCACTGGTAGCTTTACACACAAAAACTTAGATTTAGCATTGCAGTCTGTAACAATACCTTTAAATTTAGGCTACAGTAAATCAGGAAAATCTATAGTTCTAAAGCGTGAATAAACTATTAAAACGTGTAGTTTTTTATTTTATAATTATTACCTTTTGCAATGTTTCTTTAAGTCAGAGTCAAAAGGAAAAACAACCACTTACCAGTATTCTTGTAGAATTAGAAAAACGTTATAACGTTAAGTTCTCTTTTGAAACAAAAACTATTAAAAATATTACAATTAGTCGGTTATACCCTGAGTTATCATTAGAACAAGCACTAACACAACTTAGACAATTAACTCCGCTTAATTTTGAAATATTAAGTACTCGATTTATTGCAATAACACCAAATTTAAATAAAACGGTTCAACGTTTAGAAGAAGTTGTTGTTACAAATTACCTTACAAAAGGTATATCTAAAACCAATAATGGAACAATTACGGTAGACACGAAAGTATTCAATATTTTACCAGGATTAATTGAAACCGATGTATTGCAGATTGTTCAAAATTTACCAGGTATAATAAGTGTAGATGAGCGAATTTCTAACATAAATGTAAGAGGTGGCACTAATGATCAAAATCTTATATTATACGAAGGAATAAGGATGTATCAATCTGGACATTTCTTTGGATTAATCTCTGCCTTCAATCCGCATTTAACTGATAAAATCACGATTTCAAAAAATGGAACGAGTGCGCTATTTGGCAATGGAGTGTCTAGTATTATATCTATTAAAAATGCAGATAAGCTTTCTAAAAAGTTCAACACAGGATTAGGAGGAAATTTATTGAGTGTAGATGGATTTGCAAAAATACCAACATCAAAGAAAACAGAACTACAACTATCTGCACGACGTTCTTTTACTGATATTGCTGCATCTATAACTTACGATTCTTATTTTGATCGTATTTTTAGAGACTCAGAATTAAACGCTTCAAATAATATAAACACACTGCTTTCCTTAGATGAGCGATTTTTATTTTATGATTTTAACGCAAAATTTTTATACGATATTGATAAGACTTCTAAGCTTCGGGTTAATGTATTAAACATTTACAATAACTTAAATTATGATCAGGTTTTTACAACATTCGACAACGATTTTCAGGAAGCCAAAAGTGTTATAAACCAAGTAAGTTATGGCGCAAGTGCCAGTTATTCAAAGACATGGAATAATAAAACTAAAACTACGTTGCAAACTTATTTTTCCAATTATGATTTAAAGGCTAAAAACAACGATGTAACCAATTCTCAAATACTAAAACAAGAAAATAAAGTTGAAGATTTCGGCATTAGATTAGATGTTTCAAAATCCATTAAAGACAATGTTAAAATAAACACTGGTTATCAATTTAACGAAGTAGGTGTCACTAATTTTGAAGATGTAATAAATCCCAATTATACGAGTTTAATCAAAGAAATAATAAGAACACATACACTTTTTGGTGAAGTTGAATGGTATTCTAATTCTAAAGATACTTATGTGCGTTTTGGTTCTAGAATTAGTTATTTCGAGAAATTGTCAGAGCTTTTAATTGAACCTAGATTTACCGTCAATTATAAATTTCATGATTTTTTTAGACTTGAAATTCTAGGAGAACTAAAAAGCCAATCGATAGCACAAATTATTGACTTACAACAAGATTTTTTTGGTATAGAAAAACGACGATGGCAACTTTCTAATGGTAGTAATATTCCATTAATTACAAGCGAACAAGTCTCAGTAGGTCTCAGCTATAATCAAAACGACTTACTAGTTTCGCTTGAAGGGTATTACAAAGGCGTAAATAATATTACTGCTCGTAGTCAAGGATTTCAAAACCAATTTCAATTTACTAACACTATTGGGTTTTATACGGTTAAGGGAATTGATGTTCTTGTCAATAAGCGTTTTAATAATTTTAGTACTTGGTTAAGCTATTCTTATAGCAAAAATGATTATCAATTTCAGAATTTAAATAATGAAAACGCATTTCCAAACACTTTAGATTTACGTCATGTTACCAATGCATCATTAACCTATAACACAGATAATTTTAGAATTGGTTTTGGCGTCAATTGGCATTCTGGAAGACCATTCACTGCACCTTCTGATATACAAAATAGCACTAATTCTGTTATAGAATATGAATCCCCTAATAACTCTAGATTAGATGATTATTTTAGAACAGACATTTCGGCTATATATAATTTTGAAATATCTAAAACTATTAAAGCTGAAGTCGGTGCATCAATTTGGAATATCTTCAACCAAACCAATATCATCAATAGATATTATACATTTGATTCTGATGATGCCATTATCGAAATCAACAATCAATCTTTAAAATTTACTCCAAATTTAAGTTTTAGAATCAATTTTTAATCGTTTATTGTGTTACCAACCAATAATAATCAATGAACGCTGAACACAATTTTAAATTCTGTTTAACGATAGTGGCTTTCATTTTTTTGCAAAAATGTATTGCGCAAAATCACGAATCTATAACTATTAAATCTCTATTCTATAATCCTGAAATACTTATAGGAAAAACGTTAGAAGCCAACACATTTTTTCCGGAAACAAATTTACAGAAGAATCTTTTTTTTAGTATCGGCAGGTACAACTTCGATAGAGAGAAAGAATGGACAGCTAGATTAAATTACCCTAAAACCGGAATATCATTTGGATATACCGACTTTGGAAATTCAGAAAAAATAGGACACGCATATTCTGTATTACCTTTTATTGAATTTTCAGTATTAAAAAAACAACTTGATGGTTTGAACTTGCATATTGGTTTTGGTGCATCTTTAATGGACACAAAATATGATGTCAATTTAAATCCATTTAATAAAGCAATAACGACTCAAATAAATTGGTCCTTTAGATCCTTTTTGTATTACGATGTTTTTAAATCTAACCCTGTCGACTGGAGGTTTGGACTAGGTTATTTACACCATTCTAATGGACACTCTAAATTACCAAATCAAGGCTTAAACTCTTTAGCAGCGGGTGTTTCCGCAAAAATTGATACGCAATCTAATAAAACTGACAACTTTAAAAATCCGGTTTTTAATTCTAAGTCTCAAACTTACATTGCTTTTAGATCTGGGATTGGGCAAAATGTATTGTCCGAAAAATTCAATTCAAAAAAAGAGGTATTTATTATTTCTGCTTCCGCAGGAAAAATTATAAACAACACATTTAAATTTGGTGGTGGGTTTTACTATAGATTTTATGAGCATTACTATGATTATATAAAAAATAATGAAACTTTAGTCGAAGAGCAATTTCCTCACTTTAGAGATAATCCATACGGATATGCCACTAATTTTGGACTTTTTGCAACATCTGAATTATTATTAGACCATATTGGTTTTGAGTTTGATCTCGGTCTAAATATTTTTAAACCATTTTATAAAATAGATTGGCAACTTAACCAAGGCTATTCATATGAGCAAGGTAACGGTGAAACTGTTGAAGTTTTAGGCGAGTTAAACTGGTACTATGAAATAAAACGAACCATATCAGCTCGAATGGGATTAAAGTATTACTTATGGACAACAAATAAAGCACCAAAACACAATCTATTTGTTGGAGCACATATTAATGCAAATCTTGGGCAAGCAGACTTTACAGAATTAAGCATTGGTTATGTGCATCGGTTTAATTTAAAAGAAAAATTGTGACAGAAAAAGAGTTACACAAACTAAAATTTCCACTAGGCAAATTTGTTAAACCTAAAGTGATTTCTATTACTCAAATTAATGAGTGGATAGTCATATAAATAGTCTTCTTAGATTTAAACTAGCCTTAACCGAAGTTAACCGGACTATTAAGCCTTATTTTGAAGATCGTTTTGCTAAATTAATTGATTACACTGAGCCTATTGACGATTCAATTTCTATTCTAAAAGGAATACACAAGAAATTAGGCATTCTACTTAAAAACCATAATCAACAAGAACTTAAACTTGAATTTTTTCATCCAGAATATGGGAAACATTATTCATTAGAAGAAACCATTGGCACTTATGCTTGGCATAGCAATCATCATTTAGCACATATTAAACAGGCTTTAAAACATAAATGGAAATTCAATTAAAAACCCTGAAATAAATTCAAGGTTTTTAAAGACATATATTTTGCTGTTAGTTAAGGATTACTATTTGCAGTTTTTTTCTTTGCTTTTTGTTTTTCAATATTCTTTCTAATCTTATTTATTGCACTTTCTATAGATTTATCTGGCTCAATAAGATTATACTCTCCCCAAAAGTTCGGATCTGAAAATCCAGAAATTGCATCTGTAATAATTACGGTTGGTCGCAATCTGTCTTTATATTTAATTTTCTTGTCGGATGAATTAATCTCCCAATCTGTTACCGCCATTTCACTAGAAAGTGTATAGACTTTATTAAATATTTCGCGCTTTTTATTCACCTTAAACTTTAGGCTTAAATTAGAATAACTATAATACCATTTTTCACCTTTGGCTTTGTAATCCACCTTGTAATGCGCTTCTAAAGGATACACTACAATATCTCTTGGCTTTTTCCTAACTAATAAATTTTTAGATTTCTTTTTATTACTTACATCTAAAGCATAATTAGCACTTACTAATGCTAAAGATTGTACATCTACATAGAGCTTACCTTCGTATTTTATATTCAAACTACCATTCCTCGGCTTAAAGTTTACAACATATACATTTCTAGTGTTAATAGTGGTTGGAACATCGAATGAGAAGTCATAACTCGCTATAGTTTCATCCGTAAAAATATATTCTGGATACTTCATTACATCAAGATATATAGTAGAAAAAGGTCCACCCTGTAGTTTCATTGAAACTGTATCTAAACGCCTATAATCCGTACTTTTTCTAGCTTTACCTAGTTGTATTGCATCACGTAATTCGGAAGTGTTTGGTTGTTTTAAAATATTCACTACAGCCTCTGTTAAAGATACGTTTCTATTTCGTCTTTTAATAGTTTCTCTATAGAATGCTGTCATAAAAACAGACTCATTTTGAACATTATTATTTTTTTTCTTAAATACCTTTCTAACTAAGCTCTTAGCATCCTTATAGGCAGAAATACTGACAGCCGACAATTGAGTGACAGCGACATAAAGTTTAATTTTATTTCCGGTTTCTGAAAGATTGGACACCGGAATTACCCTGGTATTATAGCCCAACATAGACACTACAACTTTTGATTCTAAGTATTTATTGGGTACCTTAAGTAAAAAATCTCCTTCGGAATTAGTTATTGTACTTATATTCGTTTCAATAATATTGAGACTTACAGCCTCTAATACTTTATTAGAATTACCGTCAATTACTTTTCCATAGAACTCCTTAAAATCTACCTGAGCGTTTAACGAAAAAGCCACTAATAACATGGAAATACATGTACTAGCAAAACGTTTTAAGTCGTAAGAATTTTGCATAACAGTATATTTTATTTATCATTTCAAGCCTTACTAAGATACGCAAAAAGCACCAATTACTTAACACACATAGTGTTAAACCTATAATAATTCCTTAAGTTTTTATGATTTAAATGCTAAGAGACTACATACGCTCAGGTACTTCAATACCTAAAACGCTAAATGCATTTTTAATAGTCTGACTCACGGTCTTAGACAAGGCTACTCTAAAGCCTTTTTCTTCATCAGTATCTGCACCAAGAATAGAAACATTTTGATAAAACGAATTAAAATCTTTTACCAAATCGTAAGTATAATTTGCAATCAAGGCAGGACTGTGTTGATCTGCTGCATTTTGTATCACTTCTGGAAATTGTTCTAATTGTTTCAGAAGTTGTTTTTCTTTTTCGTGAAGTTCTAAACCCTTATAAAGTTGATCACTGAGCGAAGTCGCAGTTGCCTTTCTTAAAATGGATCGAATTCTTGCATAAGCCATCTGAATGTATGGAGCTGCATTACCTTGAAAATCAATGGACTCTTTAGGGTCAAATAAGATTCTCTTTTTAGGATCCACTTTTAGAATGTAATATTTTAAGGCACCTAAACCAATGGTTTTGTAAAGTGCTTTTTTTTCGTCCTCAGAATAGTCTTCGAGTTTGCCTAGTTCTTTAGAAATTTCTTCTGCCGTATGAGCCATTTCTTCTATTAAGTCGTCCGCATCTACCACAGTTCCTTCTCTACTCTTCATTTTTCCGCTTGGCAAATCTACCATGCCATAACTTAAATGAAATAAGTTTTCAGCCCATTCAAAGCCCAATTTCTTTAAGATTAAAAACAGCACTTTAAAATGGTAATCTTGCTCATTACCAACTGTATATACCATACCACCAACATCTGGATAATCTTTTATTCGTTGTATTGCTGTACCAATATCTTGTGTCATATAAACTGCTGTTCCATCACTACGCAACACAATTTTTTCATCCAATCCATCTTGGGTTAAGTCACACCAAACAGAACCGTCATCTTTCTTAAAAAACACATCTGTTTTCAGACCTTCAGCTATAAATTCTTTTCCTAAAAGATAAGTCTGACTTTCATAATAGTATTCGTCAAAATCAACACCAATATTTTTATATGTCACTTCAAAACCATCGTAGACCCATTGGTTCATTTTTTTCCAAAGTGCAACAACCTCTTTATCACCTGCCTCCCATTTTCTGAGCATTTCTTGAGCCTCAAGTAATATAGGCGCATTCTTTTTGGCAAATTCTTCTGTCTCTCCTTTAGATACTAAATCAGCTATTTCAGCTTTATAGGCTTTATCAAATTCTACATAATAATTACCTACTAACTTATCACCTTTTAATCCTGTTGATTCTGGAGTTTCACCGTTTCCAAATCGTTTCCAAGCCAACATACTTTTGCAAATATGAATTCCTCTGTCGTTAATAATTTGGGTTTTGTAAACGTTTTTACCCGATGCTTTTAATATTTCAGCAACAGAATAACCTAGGAGTACATTTCTAACATGTCCTAAATGCAATGGTTTATTGGTATTTGGTGAAGAATATTCCACCATCACAGCTTTGTTATCTTTTACCTCAGCAAAACCATAATCTTGAATATCCTTAATATCATTAAAGAAATTGATATAATACGAATCATCGATTTCGATGTTTAAAAACCCTTTTACAACATTAAATCCTTTTACCAAATCCACATTATCAAGCAAATACTTACCCACCTGCTCTCCAATTACAGCAGGATTTCCTTTAACTACACGTAACATAGGAAATACAACTACTGTAATATCTCCAGCAAACTCTTTACGAGTGGCTTGAAACTCTACAGATTCTAATTCCGATTGAAACAACGCTTTTATCGCTGCTTTTACATGTAATTCTAAAGTATCTTGAAGATTCATTTTTACTAATATTATGCTTTTTAAAACGCTTGCAAAGATAGAAGTTTAATTGTGTTATAAAGATTTTAGACAGACATTATTGATTATCAAATAATCTAATTATATCAATAATTATAAAATATGAGAAATGCTATATTTTTCTATTCTGACGAAGGCAATTTAACGCTGAATATTGACGTAAAAAATTAACAATTTATTTTATAATATTCTAACGACAATTAATTCATAATTTTATTAAACAACTGATATACAGAGCACTACAAAACACATGCGTTTCATCGATAAACAGGTAGTTCTACTATAAAAACTGCCGTTAATCGATTCATCATTTTTTTTATAAATTTCAGCTGTCATTTCATCTAATTTATTGGCATTAAGACCCAATAATTAGCATAATTGTGTACTTAATAGCACTTTTGGTAGGCTATTAATCAATGTCCCAAAACATTAATGAGGCTTAATAATCAAACATTAACCCAGTTGTTATTGTTTAGTGTTGACTTACTTTTTAAATCCCTCCTTAAAAGTTATACGCACCAAAACATCGCAATTAGTTTTTACACTAAACGAAGATGAAGCAGTTAGTGACATTAGCTATTTGTCTTATTTCGGTTTTTATTTTTTCACAAAATGAAAAGATAGATCAACTTACCGTACAATTGGCATATCAAGACCAAGACTCTACAAAAGTAGACCTGTCGTTAATGCTCATAAATGAACTATTCACTATTGAGGAATACAACAAAGCGTTACTCTATGTTAACGAAACCTCAAAACTTTCAAAAGATATTAATTACATCAAGGGACTGGCAGAAAGCAGTTACTACAGAGCATTAATCTACACACAACGTAACGATTATTTTAATGCGATTGATAATTATAATAAATCAAAAATATATTATTCACAAATTAGTGACACTCTTGGAGTTGCCAAAGTCAGTAACAGCATTGGACTGATTGAAATTAAGCGTGGAAATTATGCTGTAGGTCTCCGAAACTCATTCTCAGCAATAGATATATTTGAAAAACAAGGTCTTAAAGATGAGTTGAGTTCTGCATACAATAATCTTGCTGAAGCTTATTACAAGACCAATCAAATCGATAAAGCAATAGACTTTAATTTTAAAGCGCTTGAAGTACGAAAACAGATTAATGATAGAGATGGTATTAAAGCCTCTACAAAGAATATTGCTAAACTATATTCAATATTAAAAGAACATCGTAAATCTATTGAATACTACGAAAAAGTGCTAGATCTATTAATTCCGGATACGGATAAAGATTTACGAGGTGAAATTTTACCTAAACTAGGAAGCGAATATTTAAGGTTTAAAGAATATGATAAAGCCTCAGAATATTTAGTTGAAGGATTAAAATATAATAGAAAACAAGATAACACTGAGGGACTACTACTTACCTTGAATGCTATAGGAAATCTAAATCTTCAAAAGAAGAAAGTAAAATTAGCTGCTAATCAATTGGGTGAAGCGTACAAAATAGCTAAGAAAATAAATAACAAAATTCAACTGCTAGAAAATTATAAGCTTCATGTCGCTTTAGATTCTACTCGTGGCTATTTTCAAAACGCTTTTTTTTGGAAAAACAAATACCACAGCCTAAAAGATTCACTTGCGCTTACTAATCAACCTGTATTTCCAACAGAAGTAAATCCAGTCGATTTAGATATAAATAATCCTCTTAGCACTGATTTAGATAATACTGATAATAATACAAATTCTAAAGAAGCTTGGTATAATAATAATTTAGTCTTTTACGGAATACTTACAGCTTTAGCCATTCTTTTAACACTACTAATAATCAGTGTCTTAAAAATAAAAACATACAAGGATGATTTAGCTGCACAAAAAGAAGATTTAGCTGCAGAAAAAATTAGAAGTGAGCGTATTTTAGAACAAACACATCATTTAGAAGAAGTTAATCAAGTAAAAGACAAACTCTTTTCTATTGTTTCTCACGATTTAAAAGATTCTATTTCTTCAATAAAAGCATTTTTAGATTTATTGAAAGAAGACAGTATCTCTAAAGGTGAGTTTTATGAATTGATTCCAGAATTAAGTGAAAATGCAAATAATGCGTCTTCACTTTTATTCAATTTATTAAACTGGTCTAAATCACAAATGCAGAATTTTGAACCAAAGCCAGAGTTGTTCAATATACAAGAGGTATTTCATACAAAAATAGCCCTGGTGGAACAAAAGGTAGAGGATAAGCGTATTGTACTTATTGATGAGTCTCAGCGCGATTTTGTCTATGCAGACAAAAGTATGCTAGAGATTGTAATACAGAATCTAATAACCAACGCGGTTAAATTTAGTAGAACTGGTGATGTTATCACAGTGTCAAATCAAGATCTAAACGGTAAAGCATTAATATGCATAGAAGATACAGGAGTTGGTATTTCTAGAGAGAATATTGACAAACTATTTAATGCCAATAAAAACTTTACGACCGTTGGTACTAAAAATGAAAAAGGTACTGGTTTAGGATTAACAATAGCCAAAGATTTAGTAGAACTAAACAATGGTAGAATTTGGGTAGAAAGCACCCAAAATGTTGGAAGTAAATTCTTTATAGAACTACCTAAATTAGCACCTCAAGCATAATACTCACTAAACACTAATAGAATAATCAACTTAAGCTTTTGGCAAAAACACCTCAGCCATCATACAGCGTGCACTTCCACCACCGCAAGTTTCAATTGTCTCTAATGAGCTCGAAATAATAGTACAATATTTTTCTATACTTTTTACTTGGTCTGGCGTCAAACTCTTATGTGCTGATGCACTCATTACCAAATATCGCTTATCATCTGCACCCTTTAATTGCAGCATATTTCCTGCAAATTGATGCATCTGTGATTCAGTAATAGAAATGATTTTTTTACCATCTTGCTTCAAATGTTTTACAACATTTTTACGTTCTTTTTTATCATCAATTGAATCTAAACATATCACAGCAAATTTAACAGCCAAACACATCATTACATTCGTATGATAAATAGCAAGTCGCTTTCCGTCCACTGTTTGATTAGCCGTAAAAATTACAGGAGTATATTCAAAATCTTCACAAAACTCTATAAATAAATCTTCATCTGCTCTTGGAGACAACGCACAATAGGCTTTTCTATTAACGCGATCTAATAGTATACTTCCTGTTCCTTCTAAAAAAACACCTTCGTGTTCTGCAGATGTATAGTCTACAATATTTTCAATAACAAAACCTTCTTTTTCTAATCTAATAAATATTTCATCTCTACGTTCACGTCTTCTATTTTCGGCAAACATAGGATATTTTGCCACATCACCATTAGCATGAAAACTCACCCAGTTATTAGGAAAAATAGAATCTGGAGTATCCAATAATTCGTCGTCACTTTCTACAATTACATTAATACCAACTGCTCTTAACTTCTCAACAAAATCATCGAATTCCCGTTGTGCGTTAGTATTAACATCGTCTTTCGCTATATCTATTTCTTCTTGAAAATAATTATTGACAGCAGTTTGCTCATTCATCCTAAAATTAACAGGACGAATCATTAAAATTGTATTTGTAGTTTGATACATATATAGTATTTATTAATTCTGTAAAATTAGTCTTTTTATCACTATTGAAAAATCAATAATTTGTAACAGACTAATATTTTTTTGACTTTGAATTTAAGGGTTAATTTCTTTAAGTTTGAAGTACAATTTCAAGCATTATGAAAAAACTATTATTTCTGATAATAATCATCACTTCTTGTTCGGATAAAACAGATACTACAAAAACTAATGAAACACTCGATTTCACTACAGTATTCGAAAAAAGTGAAGGTTTAGAAACTGCAACGTATACTGAAACGATTAAATATTATACCAACTTAGCAGATAATTATGCAGAAGTTTCTATTCAAGCAATAGGTGATACCGATTCAGGAAAACCATTACATATTGTGACCTTAAACATGAGTGGCTCTGGTGATAATTTTGAAAGTTTAAGACAAAACAATAGAATTCTTTTAATCAACAACGGAATTCATCCCGGTGAATCAGATGGCATTGATGCAACAATGTTGCTTTACAGAGACTTTGTGCAAGGCCATATTGAGGCACCAAAAAATACCGTAATCGTTACGATACCAATTTATAATGTTGGCGGCAGTTTAAATAGAAATTCTGGCACACGTACCAATCAAAATGGCCCAAAAGAATACGGCTTTAGAGGGAATGCTCGTAATTTTGATTTGAATAGAGATTTTATAAAATCTGACACTAAAAATGCCAAAACATTTGCCGAAATTTTCCATTTAGTGCAACCAGATGTTTTTATGGATAATCATGTAAGTAATGGTGCAGACTATCAATATACACTGACACATCTATTTACACAACACAATAAATTAGGTGGTAAGTTAGGTATGTATATTCATTCTGAAATGATGCCACAACTCGAAAATAAATTAGAAGCTAAATCTTGGGATATTACTCCATATGTAAACGTTTTTAATAGTACTCCTGATAACGGTTTTTCTCAATTTTTAGATTCACCAAGATATTCTACTGGCTACACTACATTATTTAATACACTCGGAATGATGGTAGAAACACATATGCTAAAACCCTACAAACAGAGAGTGGAAGGTACGTACGAAGTAATGAAGAGCATGATTGAAATCACCGAAGAGCAAGGGGACATAATTACACAACTTAGAAAAGAACAAGCCAAAACATGGTCAGCCGGAAAAATCTATCCTTTAACTTGGACTATTGATACCACAAAATCCTCAACCTTAAAGTTTAAAGGCTACGAGGGCAAAATTATTGAAAGCAACATAACGGGCGCTCAGCGCTTAAAATTTGATAAGTCAAGACCTTTTACAAAAGAAGTGACCTATAGAAATCATTTTACACCTACCACGGAAATAACAATTCCTAAAGCATATATTATACCTCAAGGTTGGTATACTGTTATGGATGTATTAAAGTTGAATAAGATCGAATTCACACAAATTGAAAACGATACCACTATAACCGTAGAATCTTATAAAATTGACGATTACAAAACCAGAAAATCTGCATATGAAGGACATTATCCACATTTTAAAACGAAGGTAAAATCAACTGATGAAAAAGTGAAATTCAGAAAAGGAGATTATTTTATTTCTACAAATCAAAAGGCTATACGTTACTTAATAGAAACATTAGAACCAACTGCACCAGATTCATTTTTTAACTGGAATTTCTTCGATACCATCCTACAACAAAAAGAAGGCTTTTCACCTTATGTATGGGAAGATAAAGCAGAGATGTTGTTAAAAACAAATCCAAAACTACAAATAGAATACAACGTAAAAATAAGTTACGATGAAGCATTTGCAAATAATTGGTATGCGCAATTAGATTGGCTGCACAAACACAGTAAAAACTATGAGAAAACGCATTTGCAATACCCGGTGTATCGGATAAAATAAACCTTTTCTAAATAAGTAAACTAAAAAGCCACCAGTAAAACGGTGGCTTTAAAGCTTAAGTTGTCGCACATATTTTATTAATGTACTTGAACTTTAGTCGTGAAGTTTCTAAATTCTGAATTGAGTTGAACAATATACGTCCCATAACTTAGATTACTCATATCTAACTGGTGCTTATCACCAGAAATAGTAAATATTACTCCACTTTTTAATAACCTTCCTTGAATATCTACAATTGTATAATTCAATATTTCATCTTCTAATAACAGAGTCTTAATATTTAAAGTACTCTTAACTGGATTTGGGTAAACAATAGTTTCAGTAGCTTCAGATAACATAGCATCTTCGAAACTTTGATAATCATCAAACTGATTTACCCATTCGTTTACTGCGTCAACATCAGGATTAGAACCTCTAGAATTAAAATAATTACTAAAGAAGTTACAAAAGAATCGCGGCAATACTAGACTTACCGCACCATAAACATCCAATGACGCACAAATATTCCCTCCACCTTGTTGTAATTGTGGTAAAACATCATAAGCGGTAGTTTGGCCAAATTGTACAATACTTAAATCTAATGTTGATGGATTATAAACTAAGCTATGAATTCTATAGAAACCAACACGATTAATATCAAATTGAGGTTGCGTTGAGACATCCAAAATGGTTAAATTAAATGCATTAGTTAATACAAATAATTGTGAATACCCATCAGGAATAACTGGTTGTTGCACTTGAGTAGCTCCAATTGTTGCAACTCCGTTACTCAAACATTGAATTGGACTAAAAGAATAAACAGTACCTGCATCAGCAGTACAAACCTCTTCACCTTCCTGGACATAAACTGGTGCGCCTGCTACATCCAATGATGCACATAACTCTCCACCGCCTT
>ERZ1048872.55-NODE-55-length-132693-cov-43.085157_pt1 | contig 132693 bp, 135 predicted proteins | sample MGYA00383100_ERZ1048872 | MGnify/ENA primary metagenome ERZ1048872 (study PRJEB29581, sample SAMEA5548370) | metagenome | biome: marine; feature: coastal; material: water | depth 50 m | study: Short-term variability in the microbial, nano- and picoplankton...
TCATAACCTCTTACATAATTTTCAAAATACTCTAAATCCTGCAAACGGGCTTCTGCCTCATCATTTGGAATAGGAAAATTCGCAGTAGGTGCATCAGGATAAAACAGCAAGTTTCTTGTTAACTCGGGAATTCCAATGAAACCAATCAACAAAAATATCGCTAAAGTAAAAATTAAAGCAACATTCTTTTTACTTATTTTTGAATTCTTATTCAATTTATTCCCACTCCATAGCTTGAAAAACTGTAACCCCTTTAAACAAGGGGTTACAGAGAGATAAAAAGTAGTTTGTCACGACTGTTTTGTTGTTTTTGCGAATAGCTTCTTCCAGATAAATCTAACGGTAAAATAAATAATGGCGGAAGCTATCGCAATGAGTGTAGTAAAGATTAAGGGTAATACGGCACCAAAGCCAAAACTCATCGCGAGTATAAATCCTAGAAGGTATTCTTCACGAAATACAGGAACGAAAATAGCAATAGCCAAAATACCAGGAAATAGGATAGAAGCTATTTCTTGATAGCCTTGAAGGAAGGCAACTGTTAATAAAACACCATAAATAAATGCAGAAATGAATCCAACAACCATCTTCGCTTTTTCTTTTTCTGCACTGTTGTTAGCATTTAACAGTTTGGTGTTCATTCTGCCCACTAGCATCCAAGTCAATAATGGTAAAACTAAGGCTCCCCACCAGTTTGAAAGTTCGGGTAAGTCTGCTCTTTGAAATAAGTAATGGCTAGGTACGCCTTCATGGGTATATTGCCATGCTAATAAGCTTAAAATCATCAATGTGATCAGTGACGTGAGTATATATTGTGAACGTTTAAGTTGCGTTTGGGTCATGCTGAAAATCCATCCATTACTTTCTCCTTTTAATTCTCTACTCTATTCCCACTCAATAGTTGCATGATTTGAAACCCTTATAAACAGAGGGATACAAGCGCGTAAATAAAAGCGTGTAACTTTTTTGTAGCTTTCACTATGCATCTGTGGAATGACTATCTCCATCAATTGGAATATTTATCCCCATAGTTAATAACCAAATGCCTACTAATAGCTCAAAAAGAGCTCCAGGAAACATTACAAACATAACCTCACGTGGTAAATCAGGTATAAGTATCTTTGCTAAGGGATACAGAATCAAACTCAAGTAAGTAACGATTCCCCACACTGATAGTACTCTTGGTATATAACGAGTTTTAAAAAACAAATAAAACGTAATTACGCCTGCAAACCCCATAGCTATCCAGCTATATTCATATGCAGAAATCCATAAGGCTTGGGATAAGGTTGCAAATGTATGTAATTGCTCTAAATCAAACTTTTCTAAGAAATATGTCCCACTCGCTAATGCCAGCATTGCCATACTGACAACAACAGCCATCCCGCCAAGAATTATCTCCCATAACCTAAGGCACAAAGCTGTAAGAGCTAACTGCTTATTTACTGATTTTAGAACAACATAAAATGACACCGAAGCCATAAGAACACCAAGAAACATTATTATCTCTGCCGCAATTCCTAAACGAAAATGCATTTCGTTTTCAAATATGCCGTTTGCTTGAATAACATTTACATCAGATAACTTAGTATTCAGTAAGAAATTTTTAATCAGTCCTGCAACTGTGAAAACAATATACGAAAAGCCTGCTATTCTGGCGTATAAATATTGAAGATTTCTTTCCGTTTGATTGCTCATTATTAATTTTATTCCCACTCAACAGTAGTGTTATAAAAAACCTTGTAAGAACAATGGTTTACAAGGGGCATTTTGTAGTTTGTAACTACTTTGTAACTCTTGCTTATTTTTCTTACTTTCATAACTTCTCAAAACCCTTGTAATATCAACACTTTAGCAGATGCTGAGTTACAAACATTGTAACCTTAATGAGGTTCTAATCATTTTTACATTTATCCAATAATTCTTTTTAGCTCCGTTAAATGAAGCTTGAAAGATTTTCTTCCCTTAGTCGTCAACGACACCCAAGTTCGTTGGCGAGTAAATTCTATCTTTTTTGATAGTTGAACATAATTTGCATCTTCCAGCACCTTTAGATGTTTTGAAAGCACTGAATCACTTACATCAAGTTGTTCTCTAATAATCTGAAATTCCAACTCTTTTGTAGAGTCTAATAAAGCACATATTTGTAGGCGATTTGGTGCATGTATGACAGTGTCGAATGTTGCCTTATTCATTATTTTTGATTCCCTACTAAATATTCACCAGTAGGATATTTGTATAGTAGATATGCCATATAACTACCTGAAATTAATGCGGCTATGTGAGGTGCGTATTCGAACCCTTCATAAACTCGGAATTGTCTTCCAAAAATGAGCATAACCGAAAATATAAGAAGTGAAACAAGCTCACTTTTTATCCTCTCGTTTGAACGAGGTAATATATTTATCTTTATGCCCAAAAGACGAGAGGTGTATAAAGAGAAAGCTACAAATATACCAAAGCTAGCCGCTCCTATATACATCCCCAAAGCCCACAGATTGTCATGCTCTGTCATCCCCCAGCTAAAAACAATAAGGGAGTAACTTAAGCTTATTAATGTTATTAGAAGTAGCGGTATTCTGAATGATTTAATTGCGTCACGCTTGGTTGAGTCTACTGATTTTAATGTCGCAGCCGCCTCTTCTTTGGATATAGTTTGTTTTTCATTATTCATCTCTTCTGTTCCCATAATTTACGTTTATGAAATAACTATACCATTAACTTTCCATAATGGAAAGTCATAACTTTCTATATTGGAAAGTAATCGATTTTCTGTTGTTGACTCTACACTAATTATGAATCGCAATAGTCGAGTAAGTTTGTAACAGAGGTTGTAACTGCTACGAAGGAATGCAGTCTACAGAGGAGTTTGTAACAAGTTTGTAACTGCTTTTAGAGTGCTAAACCCTTTAAGAATGTGGGTTTGCGAGGAACACGGCTATTCCCACTCAGTGATTGCGTCCTGTAAAACCCCCGTATTTACTGGGTTTCTAGAATACTTTGTAAGACCTTTGTAAGAGATGCATTCCTTTGACCCTACTTTGTACCTGAAAAACACCACCGGATCCCTTTGTTTCTTACAAACTTTGTATCTAAATATAACATCGAACTAATAGGTTTTTTAGGGCAACCAGAAGAAATACTCGATGAGTTGCGACTCCCTGTGTCACTAGTTGGCATGTTTGTAACAAAATCTATTAAGTCGAGTATTAGAATCCCGGACCGCATCACAACCTTTTTATTCCTATCAACTGAAGGTCTTTCTGCACACCTCATATCGTCTTTAATATATTACTTGCCGTATAAAATCTGATTTATTAACCCTGCTTTTTGAAACCCTTAAGACTACCTTAAGCATCGCCAATTACTATGCAGGTGTGTTAACTAAGCTACTGGATGCAATTTGATGAAGGATGCCACCGTTGCTACCATAAGACGTCAATATCGCGCAGAGCTCGTATCGATTTTATTGATGTCGATGTACATTGGTTTTTTTCTAAACATTCCCATGTTTATTCGAAAATACTATCAAGTAAATGAAAGCGTGGGGGGTTTGTTCCTAACAGATGCGATATTCACTGTTATCACATGTTGCTTTTTGCTCTGTGTTACTTCAATTGCCGGCCGCAGAGTCCTCAGGGCCGCCATTATTGCCTTTACTTTTGTCTCTGTTATCGCGAGTTACTACATGTGGTTTTTTGATACCATTATTGGTTATGGGGTGGTTAAAGCCGTATTTGACACGGAAATATCATTAGTCATAGAGTCAATGGGTTTGGGCTTACTGACTTTTTCGAGTATATTTTGCTTAGGACCTCTGTATTTTTTACACCGCGTTGCCCCCCAATATGAAGCCCCATGGCTATTTTTTTTGATCCCACGATTTCTCTGCATAGGGATTTTAACTGTTTGCCTTATCCTCCTAAACAGTCATTATAAAAATTTCCGTGAGCCGATGGCTGACGGACGTATACCGACGAATCCTATCGGGGTGGCCGCCTATTCTTATGTGCCAATAAATTGGATGGCAGGAAGTATTATCTCAGTAGCAAATACCATAGTGAATAATCAATTAAAAAATAAGCTAATTGACCCCATGGATACCTATGATTTTTACCCTGAAATTCCACTAGACGACATATTTGTGGTAGTTGTTATTGGTGAATCGGCTCGGTATGACCACATGTCTTTAATTGATTACCAACGCGTGACAACACCATTGCTGGATAAAGAACCTAATGTGATTGGGTTTAAAGGAGCGTCCTGTAATACGAGTACAAAACTAAGCTTGTCATGTATGTTTGTGCGTGAGGGAGGCACTGAAGACCTAGGATCCCCATCACAGCAATATGTCTATGAAAATCATGTGTTTTCAGTATTAAAAAAATTAGGGTTCTCTATCGACCTGTTTTCGATGCAAAGTGAAGCTGGATTCTATGTTCAAGTAAATGCCGATATAGTGAAGATTCGAGAAGAAATTGGTGCAGAGGCAAGCTCTCAAGGACTGCCGATTATCGATGATATGCTGTTAGTTAATCAAATGACTCAATCAATCTCTAAAAAGACTGGCAAGCACCTTATTATCCTCCACCAAAAGGGTTCACATTTTAATTACTCTTCTCGTTACCCGACTGAATTTTCAAAATATAAGCCTGATTGTAAAGGCATGCATTGTGATTTTAAGGCTATGGTTAATTCATACGATAATTCTATTGTATACACAGACTATTTCTTATTTTCTTTATTGGAAAGGCTTCGTGATAAAAAAGCCTTTCTTCTTTATGCATCAGACCATGGTGAATCTATGGAAGACGGAAAGCATTTTCATGCAGCGCCAAAAGATGTGGCTCCCGATGAGCAATTCAATATCCCAGTCATTATGTGGGCGTCAGATAGTTTGCTAGAAAACACACAATTTGCAGAAGGATTCGATATGCTCAAACAGCATAAATCTGAGAACAGAATAGTACGGCACGTTGAGATTTTTGAGTCACTTTTAGGTTGTTTGGGTATTAATTCCGATCACCAAGGAATAAGAAGCCTTAATAACTGGTGTAGTCGGCAGTGAACCTCTGCCTGCGCACTTCAGAGTGTCTTTAATCTATATTACGTGCCAAATAACATTTGATTTATTCGCCCTACTTTTGAGACCCTTAAGCCTACCTTAAGATTCGCCAATTATTATACAGATACGTTTTTAAGTCTCAGGGTAACAATAGTGCAGTCACTCACTGGCAAGACAAGATCGCAGATCGCGTTTAATATCTATTTAAATAATAGCGCCTGCAATTCGCCTAAGGAACTCCTCCTCTATGACTTCCAAAACAAGGAAAGGCAATCCATTGAGGGGTATATTACGCGCCAGTTCCAACTAACCCATGGGGCAACAATCAACCATTTTATGCCGCTCTTGCTGGCCTTGACCGAGCGAGGTAAAACATCGGCAGCACTTGGCCTACAGGCTGCAACGGGAAACTCGTTATTTTTACAGCAATACCTTCCCGTCTCGGTTGATAAATGTATCGCGTACCATACCAAGGTGCCAGTGGCGCTCAATCGAATTATCGAGATAGGTAATTTGGTTGCTACCCAACCCGGCGCTAGTCATCTTCTGTTTATACTGCTTACAAAAATACTCTATCTAGCACATTATGAATGGGTGGTCTTCACCGCCACACCCATGGTGCAAAAATCCCTTGAACGCCTTGGATTTAACTTGACGGTGCTGGCTGATGCCAGTGCTGAGCGTCTTATCCCAGAAGATAAATTAAACTGGGGTTCTTATTATGAACAGCAACCAAGGGTGCTGGCGGGCAATATTAGCCAAGGTATTCAGGCTCTCAATGAAGGTACTTGGGGCGCTCAACTAACGTCGTACACCACAACCATAGCGCAATTGGCTGCTGTTGTCGGGCATGCACCAAGTGCATAACTTAATTGACTTCCTAAGCCAAGATGCGAACCTGGATAATCGATCTGACAAAGTTCTATTGCAAGATGCTAACAACAGCCTTAGCCCAAACGCGCTACTGGAACACTGTAATACTGTTGCCGAGGCTCTAGTGGGCGCGCAGTGCAAATTTGTTGCGCTCTACGCTGATAATAGCTGCGACTGGGTTACTATTGATCTTGCCTGCCAGCAGGCAGACATTTGCCTAATCCCTATACCAACTTTCTTCTCAAAGAGTCAGATTGCCCATGTGTTTGATAGCGTGGCCATTGATATGATTGTTAGTGACTCTACAAAGGTATTTTCATCCGTCCCGAGTCTGCAAGTAGACTCTATAACAGCTATCTTCGGCGGCCAACTGCAGCTAATAAAGCTGCGTAACAGGCGGCCCCGCCTTGCCCTGCCTCCAGGAACACAAAAGATAACTTTCACCTCAGGCTCAACCGGACAGCCCAAAGGGGTGTGCCTAAGCGTTAAACAGCAACTTATTCAGGCAAAAGCCTTGGCTACGGCGGTGGATTTACAGCAACCCAAACATCTGTGCCTATTGCCTCTAAGTACATTGCTGGAGAATATTGCCGGTATCTATGCGCCTCTTATGGCTGGCGGCGAGGTAATTATCCCGTCCTTAGCGGAGGTGGGCTTTGAAGGTAGTTCCAGCCTCGATTCGCAGAGGTTTTGTGCTGCCATCAGCCGTTACCAGCCCAACAGCATCATTCTCACCCCTCAGTTATTGGTAGTTTTGATTGCGGCAGCAACTCAGGGGTGGGTGCCACCAGACTCATTACAGTTTGTTGCCGTAGGTGGTGGCCGAGTCTCAGCACAGCTTATGGCGCAAGCACATCAATATAACATTCCCGCCTACGAAGGTTATGGATTATCCGAATGTGTGTCAGTGGTGAGCCTTAACACACCGACCAATACAGGCGTCAATAGTAGCGGCAAGCCGCTACCCCACCTGCAGGTTAAAACCGTAGATGGCGAAATTATCATTAGCGGCAATACCATGCTTGGCTATGCTGGCCAACCTGATAGCTGGGACCAAAAAACCATTTACAGTGGTGATTTGGGGTTGCTTGATAGCGCTGGATATTTATCGGTGAGTGGGCGTAAAAAAAATCTCCTTATTTCCAGTTTTGGCCGCAACATCAACCCCGAATGGATTGAGAGTGAACTGCTGGCTAACACAGCTATAGCCGACGCTGTGGTATTTGGCGATGATCGTCCTTACTGCGTGGCGCTGTTATTCCCTCGCGACCCAGCGCTAACAGACCATGAAATCCAAGGGCTAGTCGATAGCATTAACAATAACCTGCCAGACTATGCCCGCATTGCCCGCTGGCAGCGCTTCGCCACAGCTCTAAACAGCCAACCAGGGATGCTAACAGACAACGGTAGGCCCGTGCGTGCGGCAATTTTTACGGCACATCAGGCAATGCTAGAAACCCTTTACCCCAACGACACACAGGTATTCCAGTAATGATTTTTTTTGACCAATTACAGACAGAAACTGAACAGCAGCGCGCCGAATTGTTTTCAGCACCGATCATTGGCCGCGCCCTTAAGGGGGATGTCACCACTGATGACTATATCGCTTTTCTCAGCCAGGCCTACCACCATGTTAAGCACACTGTCCCGCTGTTGATGGCCACTGGATCGCGATTGCCAGAAGATCTGGAATGGTTAAGAGTGGCCGTCGGCGAATATATTGAAGAAGAGACTGGACATCAAGAATGGGTGCTCAATGATATCGCTGCCTGTGGTGCCGACAAAGAGCAGGTTAGGCGCAGCAAACCTAATCTAGCAACAGAAGTGATGGTTAGCTACGCCTATGACACGGTGCACCGCATCAACCCGCTGGGTTTCTTTGGCATGGTGCATGTTTTGGAGGGTACTAGTATTAGTCTCGCTGACAGTGCCGCCGATAATATTCGAAGTGCTTTATCACTACCTAAAAACGCCTTCTCTTATCTATATTCTCACGGCTCATTGGATCATGACCATGTGGAGTTTTTTAAAGGGCTCATGAACCGCATCGACAGACCCGAAGATCAGGCACAGATTGTTCACTCGACCAAGGTATTTTACAAATTGTACGGCGATATTTTTCGCTCATTGACCAACTGAGGTGGAACTGATGAACCTGAAGAATAAACGTATTTTACTGACTGGCGCCTCTGGTGGTATAGGCGCGGCAATTGCGACACTGCTCGATCAACAAGGCGCTATTTTATCCCTAGTTGGCCGCCAAACTGACAGCCTAAATTCCATTCTTGAGAGTCTGTCGCCAACTATTCATCAAATAGTAGTCGCCGATATCAATAGTGCCGCTGATCGAGAAATGCTGACAGGCCACTGTGCCAAGAACGCCATTGATATGCTAATTAACTGCGCCGGTATACTTAAGTTACAATCTTTTGACCAACAGGACCCGCAGAGCATAGATAATATTATCAATACCAATCTGCTCTCCCCTATGCAGCTGTGTCGCCAACTTATCCCTGTATTAAAAGCACGCGAACACGCCGTCATTGTCAATATTGGTTCTATTTTTGGCAGCATAGGCCACCCGGGATTCACCACTTATTGCGCCAGTAAATTTGGCCTGCGCGGGTTTACTGAAGCCCTCCAGCGGGAACTAGCCGGCAGCTCTATACAGGTAAGCTATTTGGCGCCCCGCGCAACGACCACAGCACTTAACTCTGCCACCGTAACCGCTATGAATAAGGCGCTGGGCAATACCATGGATGACCCAAAGCTAGTTGCCCAGGCGCTGCTAATGTTGCTCAAAAAAAACCAACTCCAACGTTACATGGGCTGGCCCGAAAGGCTGTTTGTAAAAGTGAATGCCCTGCTACCCAGCGTGGTTGCCAAGGCGCTGATTAAAAATTTACCTATCATCAATCAATCAATCAACCAACAAAATAAAAGCGAAGGTTAATGCCATGAATACTCTCTCAATTAAACTTAAAAAAATATGTGCAGGAATAGTCGGCCTGGGTCTGCTGTCCTCAACGGCTTGGGCAGATCTAGAGACAAATGTCTTGGCTCTGCAAAAACAGTGGGCCGAAGTCAACTATCAGATAGAAGGTAAAGATCAGATTAGTGCTTTTGAACGTTTGATCATAGATGCCGATGCCGTTGTAGTAGCCAACCCCAAACAGGCAGCGCCATTAATTTGGCGCGGTATTATTAAATCAACTCTAGCAGGAAAAAAAGGTGGGCTAGGCGCGCTAGGTTTAGCTAAAGCTGCTAAAAAAGACCTAGAGAAATCAATTACATTAGACGCCACTGCAATGCAGGGCTCAGCGCTGACCAGCCTAGGGACCCTGTACTTAAATGTTCCGGGCTGGCCGGTTGGTTTCGGCAGCGATAAAAAAGCCGAAAAGTTTTTACTTAAAGCTATTGCTATAAATCCTGATGGCATTGATAGTAACTACTTTTATGCAGACTTCTTAATGGCGAAAAAACGAAATCAAGAAGCGGCTACCTACTTCAGAAAGGCTCAAAATGCTGCGCCACGGCTCAACCGACCTCTGGCCGACGCTGGTCGTCAAAAAGAGATAGCTACTGCACTGGAGTCTATAAACTAAACTCTGAGATTAACACTACTCAAATGCATATTTTATTAGTTGAAGATGATACATCTCTTGCCGCAGCGCTATGTAAAGCACTGCGGCAAAAAAACTATGCAGTGGATACGGTCACCACCGGCAATGAGGCCCTGCATGTCATTCGAACCGAGAAGCCAGATATTACTATTCTGGATCTCGGCTTACCTGATATGGATGGTATCGAGGTACTTAAAAAAGCCCGCCATTATCAACCCGAAATTCAGATTCTTATATTAACTGCCAGATCTGATATTGAGGAAAAAATAATAGGACTGGATAGTGGCGCGGATGACTATCTGGCTAAGCCCTTTGAGGTAGACGAACTACTAGCCAGACTCCGAGTATTGGAACGCCGTCTAGGCAGTGCTAAAACGTCTCTGGTAGCTGTGGGCGACGTGGTCCTCGATACCACAACAAACACGGTATCCATGAGTGGTCAAAATGTTGAACTGTCACGCCGCGAATACAGTTTATTACGCAGCCTGATGGAAAACGTCGGCCGAGTGCAAATTCGCTCTGTTCTGGAGAATAGACTGTATAGCTGGGGCGAAGAAGTCTCCAGTAACGCACTGGAAGTGCATATCCACAACCTTCGCAAAAAGCTAGGTAGTGATTTCATTAAAACCGTGCGTGGCGTCGGTTATCGGGTCAATCAACTGTGAAATCGATTCGCGTATTTTTGGTCACAGCAATTCTCGCAGTGGTTACACTTTTTAGTTTCATTTCTGCCTTGCGTGGCTATGAAACCAGCCTGCAGGAAGTCGAACGAATGTTTGACGGCCAGCTAGCAGAAAAAGCCAAACTAATCGCTAATATAAATATCCAGGGTACCGCTCGTAGTGTCGGCAGCAGTAGCAGTGCCGCATTCCAGATTTGGCAGGGCAACAATTTAATAGGATCGTCTGACAATGCTTCAAAAACTGCCCTAGGTAAGTTGCAACCTGGGTTTAGCTATCAAAACTTTGAGGGTTATCGCTGGCGGACATACAGCTATTACAACAACACTAACGCGCAGTGGATAATAGTCGCAGCACGTCAGGATATTCGATTTAGTCTGGCCGAAAATGTCGCTCTGAAATCTGTGCTCCCAGCCGTGATTGGCCTACCAATTCTGGCATTATTAATATGGGTCGTGGTGAGCCGCGGATTGCATCCCATGCGTAGACTGGCACAGGAGTTAAGCAGCAAGCAGGCAGATGACTTGAGCCCATTATCAATAGCGGTTAACATCCAAGAGTTAGCGCAAATTATCAGCTCGTCTAATGATCTTCTAGCGAGATTAAAATCTTCTTTGCTACGAGAAAAACAATTCGCCTCAGATGCAGCTCATGAGCTACGCACCCCGATTAGCAGCTTAAAAGTACAGCTGCATAATATCAGTCAAGAACAACCTGAAAGGAATGAGGAGTTCGGCGAACTGCAGAAAATCACCAATCAACTCGAGCATGTTGTGGAACAAATTTTAACGCTCTACCGCACCTCTCCAGATGAATACCATACTCGCTTTGAGGCTATTGATTTAACCAACCTAGCACAACAAGTTATAGCTGAAGAATATGACAACTATGAACGCAAGAACCAACAGATAGAATTTTTTGGTCAAAGTCAGCTGATTCTAGGCGATAAATTTTCATTAACCACATTGATCCAAAATCTACTCAGTAACGCGAACAAATACACGCCCAACGGCGGGCATATTATGGTCAAGATCAGACGGGAAAATGATAAGGTGGTGTTGCTTGTTGAAGACTCGGGCCCGGGAATTCCAGCCCATGAGCACGAAAGGCTATTCCAACGATTCTACCGCGTCGGTGGCGATCGTCATACTTCTGGAGAATCCGGCTGCGGTCTTGGCTTGGCTATCGTTAAACGGATTGCCGAACTGTATCATGCTGAGATAACCCTCGAGCCATCATCATTTGCCTCTGGCACAGCATTTACATTGCACTTTTCAGCCATCATCCCAGTCACTTTGGATAGTAAGCAATCATGAACCGGCTAATCATAAATAGAATCCTCTTCTATTTTGGTCTTCTACTGGCAATTGCTCTTAGTTCGATTTCGCAAGCAGCGCCGATCATAACGGTCGAGATCAAAGATCATCTATTTTATCCATCGGAATTTAGCGTGCCGGCCAATACAAAAATAAAGCTTCTGATAATTAATAATGACCCCACACCAGAAGAATTTGAAAGCTATGAATTAAATCGTGAAAAAGTAATTATCGGTAATAGTAAAGCAGTGATTTTTATTGGCCCCCTTAGTCCCGGCACCTACCCATTTTTTGGTGAATTCTATCCAAAAACGGCGCAAGGTAAAATTCTTGTCAACTAATCAGAACTTATTATGCTACCTAACGCTGTTATTTTAATTCTTCAAGAAACATTAGAAGCTGCACTACTAATAGGCGTACTGTTAGCAGTCAGTACTCGAGTGCATGACAGCAAACGTTGGCTGCCAATAGCGCTAGTCTCTGGCGGCTGTGTTGCCGCGATACTAGCCAACCAAATGGGTATTATCTCTGAATGGTTCGACTACGCAGGTCAGGAACTACTAAATGCGCTCTTCCAAACTATCATCTGCTTGGCAATTGCCTTAGCAGTGTGGCTCACAGCAACTATAGACCCGCTAAACCCCCAGCCAGGCAAAGTAGCTGCCTTTAGCCATTGCGCAATAATCATCATTTTTTGCGCCGTAGTGCGAGAAGGTCAGGAAATAATTCTCTACCTTGGTGGCTTTATGTATACCGAAAACTTTCAAAAAGTGCTCACTGGTGGTGCCTTAGGGTTTAGCATTGGCGCCAGTATAGGCATACTCTTATTTTATAGCCTGGTCGACCATGCTGGTCGCGAAAGACGCACTGCCTGCCTAGTTTTACTAGCCCTGTTCGCTGGCAATATGCTCTCTCAGTCCACCCTTTTACTGATGCAAATTGACTGGGTGACCCAAAGCCCTCCTATTTGGAACACATCAACATTTGTTGCAGAGACCTCAATATTCGGTCAGCTCCTATATCCACTCGTAGGTTATGAGGCTACTCCTTCGCCAATTCAGGCGGCCGCGTATATACTGGGGGTGACACTGGTTACTGGCGCAAATTTTATGCCTAGATATTATCCAGAAAAGAAGAAGCAACAGGTGCAACCAGTAAGAGGGAATGATGCGTAGTGCACTGCTTTTACTATCATTAGTATTCGTATCATTAAGCTCCTCGTTACTCGCTGACGGAATAGTGATCGATAAGATCTACCACCCCTACGTTCAGCCCCTTGAGCAAGAGCTAGAGATACGATTTCTGCAGCAGGATAACCAATCTGACATTGCTGATAATACTCGACTGTATCGTTTAGCCTACGGCCGATCGCTTAGTGATCGCTTTTTTATGGAGGCTTATTTGGTTGGCCAAGGATCAAGCAGCGAGAGTTTGGACCTGCAATCGATAGAGATAGAAATAAAATGGCAGCTCACCGAACAGGGTGAATATTGGGCAGACTGGGGAGTTCTTGCAGAACTTTCTAAAGGCATCGGTAACAATATCTATGAAGCCAGCATTGGACTCATTGCCGAAAAAGAATTTGGCCACTGGAGCGCCACAACCAATTTTGTTATTGAGCAGGAATGGGGCAGCGGTATTGACGACGAATTGGAATCTGTCTTTAGCCTACAAGCACGATACCGCTATAGTCAAACGCTCGAACCTGGCATTGAGTTTTATGCGGGTCAAGACAGCATTGGTATCGGCCCAGTACTGATGGGCCAAGCTAAATTAGCGGGCCCAAAAAAACTCAAATGGGAAGCCGGTGTTATTTTTGGATTGGACTCAAAAAGCCCAGACACTAGTGTTCGTCTGCTGTTTGAATATGAGTTTTAGATGACGTAAAAAGAAATGCAAAGCAACTGGTATCGGCATTTTTAGTTAATGTACTAGAACAGAATAAGCCCTATTTATCGCGTATCAGCGTGATTTAACGCTACTATTCTTAAATGTTACTTATGATTTGCAGTAGTCGTAGTCGTTTGTAACTTTCTTTGTAAAACCCTCTGTGTTAGCGGTGATTTGTAACAAGCTTTTAAATAATAACTTCTTATAAATCAATGATTTATGTATAAAATACTACTCCCACTCAATAGTCGCGGGCGGTTTGCTAGAAACATCATAGGTGACCCGAGAAACCTCGGTGATCTCGTTGATAATGCGATTAGATACTTTCTCTAACAGCTCATAAGGCAAATGCGCCCAACGGGCGGTCATAAAGTCGATGGTTTCTACCGCACGAAGGGCAATCACCCACTCATAGCGGCGCGCATCACCCACCACCCCCACTGACTTAATGGGTAGAAATACAGCAAAGGCTTGGCTAGTTTTATGGTACCAACCAGAGTTGTGTAACTCTTCAATAAAGATGGCATCGGCTTCGCGAAGAATATCGGCATACTCTTTTTTAACTTCACCAAGGATTCGTACACCAAGACCGGGGCCTGGGAACGGGTGGCGGTAAACCATATCGTAGGGAAGGCCCAGCTCAACACCAATCTTGCGCACTTCGTCTTTAAACAGTTCGCGCAGTGGCTCAACCAACTCCAGCGCCATATCATCGGGCAGACCACCTACATTATGGTGAGACTTGATGACATGGGCCTTCCCGGTTTTAGAGGCAGCGGACTCAATAACATCCGGATAAATAGTGCCTTGGGCTAAGAATTTAACATTATCAATTTTATGAGACTCTTCATCGAAGATTTCAATAAAGGTATTGCCAATCACTTTACGTTTGGCTTCTGGATCACTCACGCCAACTAAGCCATTCAAGAACTTCTCTTGGGCATTGGCACGAATGACTTTAACACCCATATTTTTGGCGAACATCTCCATGACCATTTCGCCTTCATTTTTGCGTAGTAATCCGTTATCAACAAATACGCAGGTCAATTGATCACCTATAGCCTTATGCAGTAAGGCCGCAACCACAGAGGAGTCAACACCCCCTGAGAGGCCCAACAACACGTGACTATCGCCCACTTGTGCTTTAACACGAGCTATTTGATCTTCAATGATCGCTGCAGCAGTCCATAGCGGTTCACAACTGCAAATTTCTAACGCAAAGCGCTTAAAAATAGCCTCGCCTTGGAGTGTGTGGGTGACCTCAGGGTGGAACTGAATACCATAGAATTTTTTATCTTCATTGACCATACCCGCAATCGGGCAGGATGGTGTTGAAGCCATCAGGCTAAAGCCCTTGGGCATGGCAACTACTTTGTCACCATGGCTCATCCACACATCAAGCAATGACTCGCCGTCATTGCCTGTATGATCTGCAATCTCACAAAGCAGAGAGGATTCTCCCTCCAACTTTACTTGAGCATAGCCAAATTCCCGTATATCTGATGTATCAACCTTGCCACCTAGCTGACCGGCCATAGTCTGCATGCCGTAGCATATTCCTAATATGGGCAATCCCATGGTGAACACGCAATCTGGCGCTCTTGGTGCACTTGCGCCTCCAGTAACTGACTCAGGTCCTCCGGAAAGAATTATCCCTTGGGGGTCGAATTCGCGAATTTCTTGCTCGGTAATATCCCATGCCCTTATCTCAGAGAAAACACCAATTTCTCGTATACGACGAGCAATTAATTGGGTGTATTGAGAACCAAAATCGAGAATAAGTATCTTTTGCGAATGTAAATCTGTCATTTGTTGACCTTAAAGTAAAAGGGCTAAGCTCACCAGCCCAGCCCTCCAATAAATCCTAATTAATTACGCACTAACGCTGACCTAATTATCGGCCACCCGCTGGGTAGTTAGGTGCCTCTTTAGTAATTTGAACATCATGAACATGGCTCTCGCCCATTCCTGCGGAAGTCACCCTGACAAACTCAGGTTCAGTTCTCATCTGTTCGATAGTTGTGCAACCGGTGTATCCCATAGCTGACCGAAGACCACCCATCATCTGGTGGATAATATTCGCTACAGGACCTTTGTAAGGTACTCGCCCTTCGATTCCCTCTGGCACTAATTTCTCAACAGCGCTGGCATCTTGGAAGTAACGATCACTAGATCCTTGGTTATGAGCCATAGCACCTAAGGAGCCCATTCCACGATAATTCTTATAAGATCGACCTTGGAACATCTCTATCTCACCCGGTGCTTCTTCTGTACCTGCCAACATTGAGCCCATCATCACTGCGCTAGCGCCGGCAACTATAGCTTTTGCCATATCACCAGAATAACGAATACCACCATCAGCAATAACCGGAACCCCCGTCCCTTTTAAAGCAGCTACGGCTTCTGCAATGGCCGTTACCTGAGGAACTCCGATACCCGTCACAATGCGAGTGGTACAAATTGAGCCTGGGCCTATCCCGACCTTTACACCGTCTGCTCCTGCATCCACCAGAGCCTTTGCGCCAGCACCAGTGGCCACGTTTCCACCTATAACCTGCACATCAGGGAAGTTTTTCTTAATCCACTTGACGCGATTTAATACATTCAATGAATGACCGTGTGCTGTATCAACAACTAGCACATCGACATTGGCGTGAACAAGGGCAGCTACTCGCTCATCAGTCCCTTCGCCAACACTAACTGAGGCGCCAACAATGAGTCGGCCTTGGTCATCTTTACATGCATCTGGATATTGTTCGGCTTTGTCGATATCAGTCACGGTGATGAGCCCTTTGAGTTCAAAGGCATCATTGATGACTAATACTTTTTCAATTCTATGCTTGTGAAGGAGCGCTCGTACTTCATCAGCTCCGGCTCCCTCTTTTACGGTAACCAGTTGGTCTTTTGGTGTCATGACAGAGGTTACAGAGGCACTCATATCAGTGGCAAAACGCACATCGCGCCGAGTCACTATACCTACGAGGTTACCCTTATCGAGAATTGGCACACCAGATATGTTATTGGCTACCGTCAGTTCATGCAGTTGTTCCAATGTTGCCGAGGCTTCAATGGTGAAAGGATCTTTTACAACGCCGCTCTCATATTTTTTAACAGCCCACACTTCTTTAGCTTGGTCTTCTATGGTCATGCTCTTATGAACAATACCCACACCACCTTCTTGCGCTATGGCGATGGCTAGCTGAGATTCGGTGACTGTATCCATTGCCGCAGAAACCAGCGGAATGTTCATGGTGATATTGCGCGTCAATTGACTCTGAGTAGTAACGTCTTTAGCGGTGACGTCAGAATACCCAGGGACGAGTAAAACGTCGTCAAAGGTTAGTGCTTCGTTAGAGATTCGTAACATAAAGACCGCTTACCTCAGTATGCTCAACAAGAGACTACACATTAGGGTTTAAAAAAAGTAAGCGGCGCATTATAAGCCTAGGGGGCTGCAAGGTAAACATTTATTTGTCGCTATATTAAACTGCTCAACGGTCGGTAAATTATTGATTTTGATGTTTTTTTTAAGTTTTGGCCCAGCTATATGACGCTACACTACGATCGAAATAAGTTACCTTTAACTGCTCATTTCACTACAATATAACCATGTCTACTGATACTAATAATCGTCAGATTTTCACCGTTAGCGAACTTAACCGTACCGTTCGTCAATTACTGGAGAACTCACTTCCTATGCTTTGGGTAGAGGGCGAAATTTCCAACTTCGCTCGTCCTGGTTCAGGTCATTGGTATCTGACCTTAAAAGATGAGAAGGCACAGGTGCGTTGCGCGATGTTCAAAAATAGCAATATGCGAGTTAATTTCAAACCCGCTAACGGAACTTCGGTATTAGTTCGATGTAGAGCGGGCGTTTATGAAGGTCGCGGTGAATACCAGCTAGTAGTCGAACATATGGAAGAGGCAGGCTTTGGCGCCCTTCAGCGGCAGTTTGATCAATTAAAGGCGTCCCTGGCTAGCGAAGGGCTTTTCGACTCAGCTCACAAAATGAGTATGCCACAAGCAGTAAATCATGTAGGTATAATTACCTCACCCACGGGTGCCGCAGTTAAAGATGTTCTGTCAGTTTTAAAACGGCGTTTCCCCGCCATTAAGGTCAGTATTTTCCCAACTGCAGTGCAGGGTGATCAGGCCGCAGGCCAGATAGTGGACGCCATAGCCATGGCAAATCAACACAATCAGTGTGATGCCTTAATCATCGGGCGCGGTGGCGGTTCTCTAGAGGATTTATGGCCTTTTAATGAAGAGGCTGTTGCTCGGGCCATTTTCAGCAGTCAAATACCCACTATTAGCGCAGTGGGGCATGAGATTGACTTCACTATTGCGGATTTTGTCGCGGATCTTCGTGCGCCTACGCCCTCAGCAGCTGCAGAGCTTATTAGCCCAGATGGTTCTGAAATGCATGCGCAATTTAAAGGGCTTGAAGCCTCTCTTATCAACACAGTTCATAGGCGCCTTCAGAAATACGATCAAAATGTGGTTAATTTGCATAAGAGGCTGCGACACCCTGGTCGAAAATTGCAGGAGCAGGCTCAACATCTTGATCATTTAGATATTCGATTAAAACGAGCTGTGCGAAGTAGGATCGAGCAGCATCAACACCAAATTATTCTTAAGCGTGATCGCCTTCTGCGGCAACATCCAAAATCTTTATTAATGGAGTATGGCCAAAAGGTTAAAGATGCAGTGGGCCAACTATCAAAATCGGTTAGCCAACAACTTAACGCTAAAATGAGACATGCTGAACAAACGATTCATCTGTTGGATGCAGTTAGTCCATTAAAAATATTAAGCAGAGGTTTCTCTGTGATTCGAGATGATAAAAATGTGGTAATAAAAAGTGTGAGTTCTGTTAGTTTAGGTGAAAACCTGAAGGGGCGGGTTGCCGATGGTGAGATTCATTTTGCCGTGACCAAAACTACGAAAAACGATCGCTCAGAGCATTAGTAATACGACTCTAAATCTAGTCATTTCGTTTACTGTACTTAACAATCTTTTTGCGCTTCATTCCTTTTCGATCACTGGTTGTTACGCCTTTGTTTTTATAGGGGTTATCACCAGTGCGATACTCGACTCGAACGGGAGTTCCATGAAGTCCTAACTCACGACGGAAGATTTTCTCTAAATAACGCGTATATTGAGCAGGAACGGAATCTGTTTGATTACCATGGATAATGATTACTGGTGGATTGCGACCTCCCGCATGGGCAAACCGAAGTTTTACTCTACGGCCGTGCACCATAGGTGGCTGATGCTCTTCAACTGCCCCTTCAAGCACTTTAGTTAAGCGAGACGCACTCAACGTGTCTGTAGCCGCGGTATAAGCCTTGCCAATGGAATCATAAAGATTACCAACACCAGTACCATGCAGTGCGGATATGAAATGTACATCGGCAAACTCTGCAAACTGGAGTCGCCGTTTGATTTCTGCTTTTATATGCTCGCGCTTATCAGGATCTAGTCCATCCCATTTATTGATACCAATGACCAATCCGCGCCCTGCATCAATGACAGAACCCATTAAATGTAGATCTTGGTCTACTAGACCTTCCCGAGCATCCACCATTAGAACCACAACATTTGCATCATCAATAGCTTGCAATGTTTTAACAATTGAGAACTTCTCAATAGCGAGTTTCACATTTTTGCGTTTGCGAATACCTGCTGTATCAATCAGAGTGTAGTTCTGGCCTCGCCTTTCATATTCGATGTACACGCTATCTCGAGTCGTTCCTGGCTCATCGTAAACTACTACCCGGTCTTCCCCTAAAAGGCGATTCACCAGGGTAGATTTACCAACATTTGGACGCCCTACCACTCCGATTTTAATGCTATTGGACCCATCATCTTCGGGTTCAACATATTCTGGATAAGGCTCTAATACCTCCTCCATCATTGATCGCACCCCACGTCCATGGGTGGCCGTCGTAGGAAACATACCCAAAAAACCCATCTGGTAGAAATCTGCTAAGGCTGCAGCGGGATCTAACCCGTCAATTTTGTTGGCGACTAAATAGACTTTACGGTTTTTTCGTCTTAGCTTTTCCGCGATCATATAGTCTGCAGAGGTAACCCCAGAGCGACAATCAACGATAAATAGAACAATATCGGCTTCATCCATGGCCAGTAACGACTGATCGGCCATCTCAGCATCGATTCCCTCTTCTTCTCCGCTGATACCGCCGGTATCTATCACCATGAACCGACGATCAAACATTTCTCCGTCGCCATATTTACGGTCTCTGGTTAAACCTGAATAATTGGCCACGAGCGCGTCTCGACTGCGAGTGAGTCGATTAAAGAGAGTCGATTTCCCTACATTGGGGCGGCCCACAAGGGCTATAACTGGAATCATGGAATAAAAAATGCCGCAGGTTTCAAGTGCGGCATTCTACTTCATATAAACGGATTTTTCGCTACTGAATTTTATAGGCGCTCAAAGAACCATTATTTGCTTGAACAATGAGACTATCATTTACCGATAACAAGGGCGCACCAACGCCACTACCATCAACTTTGATTCTTCCGACGAAATGACCATCTTCTGGATCTAGTAAATGAAGATACCCCTCTGCATCGGCGACTGCGATAGTTCCACCTAGCACTGCAGGCCCTGTAATACGACGAAGGAATAACTGATCATTAGTCCAAATCGCCTGCCCATTACCTGCGCGAAATGCTTGGATAGCATCTTCTCCACCTGAGACAAAGATTTGTCCAGCTCTATGGGCTGGTGCGTGGTGAGATGATGTGTCTTGAGACCAAAGGTTTCTGCCCGTACCTCGAGAAATAGCACCAATACGGCCTTGATAAGACGCCGCATAGATAACATCACCCACCAATAAGGGTTCGCCGTCAATATCAACCATTCGCTCCAATTCTGTTTTACCTTTGGGTAGAGCTACTCTTGTTTCCCAAATAATTGAACCATTATCTCCATTGAAGGCAATTAACTTACCAGAGTCGAACCCTGAGATAACCATATTGCTGGTGACAATCGATTCACTCGTTCCACGGACACTAAGAATAGGGGCATCGCCATCATGCTTCCATAGTTCTTCCCCTGTTTCAGCATCTAAGGCGACCATCTGGTTGTCGATACTGTGAACCACTACTATTTTTCCGTTTGTCTTTGGGCTAGATAGCACTTCGGAGCTTACTTGAGAAGTCCAAAGTACGGATCCGTCACTGGCATCTAGGGCATACACAACACCTTCGATTGTACCCACCATAACCATGCTTGCACCGTAGCCAACACCACCAGAGATCATGGTCTCTAGGTCTACCTGCCAATTTGTTTGGCCATTACTGGGATTTAAAGCCATTACCTGGCCTTCATAATCAGCGGCAAAAATAGTATCGCTACTCGCAGTTGGACGCAGGCTAACCAAATAGTTTTTAGTCCCTGAGCCAACTTTTTTCGACCAGCTACGCTCAACAGAAATCTCTGAGTTGAAATCCACTAGCTCTGCGGGAGTAATAGCAGCATCCTCCTCGTCACTAAACCAGCTACAGCCTGATAACAGTAGAACTCCAAATAACAGACTTAACTTTTTCATTCGTTACCCTCGTTGCCCATTTCAGTACCCATTATGGGCTCCTCTGCTGGAGACTCCTGAGTTGGGGCCTCTGCAGGTCGTACCTGTCCAATTTTCAGTTCTAGAACATTTCTGACAATTGCATCCCCTGACTGATTAGACACAATAGCTGAATCATAGGCTGTGTAGGCTGCATCAGGATTATTCAGCTGCATATAAAAATCACCCTTGGCCTCTTCGTACGCAGATTTATGCGCCCCAGAGTCTACTCCCTGCAACAGCTCTAATGCCTGCTCAGTATTACCCCGTGCAGCTTCCACTCTAGCAAGCCTTAAAAGCATAATAGTCTCTGTGGCTGTATCAGAACCCTTATCCAAAGACCATTGCAATTCTGTCGCTGCGACATCTAAATCACCATTTTCAACAGCCAACTTAGCTTTTAATGCAGCACCAAAGTGCGCATAGGCAGTTCCACTATGGTTAGCTTTAAGTAAATTGGCATTGTCATTAACAATCTTTTGTTGCGCCTGACTTAAAGATTGGCCTTGTTGCGCAGTAGCCATTACATCTGTAGTTTCTTGCCACAAAGCGGCCGCTTGCTCTGATTGTGTAACTGCACTTTGTTCCCAGTATTGCCAACCAAAATAGCCACCAACAACTAAAACAATGGCTGCAATCGTTTTAATCCCGTTTTCATCCCACCAAGCTTTTAGCGCTTCAATTTGTTCTTCTTCGGTACGTTCTTCTGCCACGGGTGTGCCTCAATCAGTAAAAAATGTATTTAATAAGTTGCCTAGGTTACCTTGGACAACTGTTTCTTGTGGTTGTTCTCTACGCAGGTACTTTACTCCCGCCGTCGCGCTGGCAACTTCTTCTTCTCCCAAAATCAACGCTATGGCAGCACCACTTTTATCTGCCTTCTTTATCTGCGATTTGAAGCTTCCGCCGCCACAATGACTCTCAATGCGAATGTTGGGACACTCACTTCGTAATGTATCACTTAAAACAACTGACTCTTTCATCGTATCGCCCACGGCGACAATGAAGACATCAACGGTCTGGGCGACACTATCAGGGACAGCGTTTAACTCGTCAAGTAGTAACACGAGTCTCTCCATACCCATCGCAAAGCCAACTCCAGGACAAGGTTTGCCGCCAAGCTGTTCAACTAATCCATCGTAGCGTCCACCAGCACAAATTGTTCCCTGAGCACCAAGACTACTGGTCACCCACTCAAACACGGTCTTGGAGTAATAATCTAGCCCTCTAACCAATTTTGGATTAATCTCATAGCTGATATTCAAGGTGGTGAGGACCTCACAAAGCGCATCAAAATGCTGGCGAGACTCATCATCAATAAAATCACTCAATGTTGGCGCGTGTTGTAATACCTTTTGAATATCGGGATTTTTACTGTCTAATATACGCATAGGATTAGTCTGCAAGCGCCGCTGACTATCTTCGTCGAGTTCATCATGGTGCTTAGTCAGATATTCAACTAATGCAGCCCGATATATCTTACGATCTTCCGAAGTTCCCAAAGAATTTATCTGCAAGGTTACTACATGGTCAATTTTTAGAGTCTTCCAAAGCCTAGCGGTAAGCAATAATAATTCGGCATCAATATCTGGCCCTGTTAGTCCAAAGGCCTCAACACCAATCTGATGAAATTGTCGCTGACGGCCCTTTTGTGGTCGCTCGTGCCGAAACATGGGGCCCGCATACCAGAGTCGCTGAGTTTGGTTGTGTAACAGCCCATTTTGAGTACAGGCTCGAACACATCCTGCGGTGCCTTCGGGCCTTAAACTCAGCTGATCGCCATTGCGATCTTCAAAGGTATACATCTCTTTCTCAACAATGTCAGTGGCCTCTCCAACTGAGCGTTTAAACAATTCAGTTTGCTCAACAATGGGAAACCGAATCTCTCTATAACTATAACGCGCTAATATGTCTGCAACGGTTTTTTCCAGATACTGCCAAGTCCCCGACTGATCAGGAAGAAGGTCATGCATGCCACGTAAGGATTGAATTTTCATAGGAAGTCTCTTTTTCAACCTTTTGCGATGATCTGCTCAGCTTCAACTGCAAGCTGAGCTTGCTTAGTTGCGGCCTTCGCTCTAATTTCAGCTTCCAACTGGTCGACCAACCCTTCCTGACTTATCTTGTGATCAGGAACACCATCAAGGTAAACCAGATTAGCGGGCGTACCCCCAGTTAGACCAAAATCAGAGATTTTCGCTTCTCCCGGTCCGTTGACGATACATCCAATAATCGATACATCCATTGGAACAGTGATATCTTCTAAACGAGCCTCAAGCTCATTAACAGTTGATATCACGTCAAAATTTTGCCGAGAGCAACTGGGGCAGGCAATAAAATTAATTCCCTTGGTCCTCAGCCTCAAGCTGCGCAACATTGACCATGCTACTCTTGCTTCCTCTGCTGGATCTGCCGCAAGAGAGATTCTTACTGTATCTCCAATACCGTCCAATAATAGGGCCCCTAGCCCTATTGCCGATTTAACGGTACCCGACCGTAAGCCACCAGCCTCGGTGATACCTAGGTGCAATGGTTGCTCAATGCGCTTGGCTAAATCACGATAGGCCGCTTGGGCCATAAATATTTCTGAAGCTTTGACGCTCACTTTAAAATTTTGGAAGTCATATTTATCTAAGCGTTCGACATTACGCATAGCTGATTCAACCATGGCTTCAGCTGTTGGCTCGCTGTACTTGCGCAATAAATCTTTACCTAATGACCCAGCGTTGACGCCGATGCGGATAGGAATATTAAGATCTTTGGCTTTGGTGATAACTTCTCTCAACCGATCTTCTCGACTAATATTACCTGGATTAATGCGCAGGCAATCTACCCCTAAGTCGGCGACGCGGAGCGCAATTTTGTGATCGAAATGAATATCTGCGACAAGGGGTACGGACACCCTTTTCCTGATTTCTCCAAAGGCCTCTGCCTCAGCTAAGGACGGAACTGAAACTCTAACAATATCGGCTCCGGCTTGTTGAATGCTCTCAATCTGTGCAACCGTAGCGTCTACATCAGAGGTTGGCGTATTGGTCATACTCTGCACAGAGATAGGCGCATCTCCGCCCACTGGTACGTCACCGACCATTATCTGTCGGGATTTTCGCCGCACAATTGGTGATTCGCTAAAACTCACAACTCTCTCACTTTATGTTTCCAAAAAACCCAGGAACCAATAATTACTTCAATAAACCTTTGTACTTAACAACTTCATCTGAATCAGGAAACAAAGTTTTCAATTTTGTTCCATTTTCCAGGGTTGCCTGACTATTCCCCATGCGTAGCTCAGTTTGTACCAACAACCAGAGACCCTCAGCAGACTCTCCAGCTAACCCCATGTAATACAGTACAGATTGTTTGGCTAACTCATCATTTTTTTGATCAAAATAGATCTTAGCAATCTCTAGGTAAGGCAGCGCAAATTGAGCGGCCAATTGAGTTGCCCTCTCAAATGACTTTAAAGCACCAACAGTATCGCCAAGCCTAATTTGTACTAAACCAGTAATATAAAACGCTTGCGGTCGACGCCGATAGTCTAAATCCTTGGAAACAATTACTATCTGCTCTAGGGCTTCCTCAAAGCGTTCCTGATTAAACAAAAAGGAAGAAAAATTATATCTTGCAACTGAATCAGTAGCATCACTAACCAGTGCCTTTCGATAATATTTTTCTGCCAACTCCATCTCTAGTTCGCTCTGATATAAAAGCGCATAACCATTATAGAGCTCTGACAATCGAGTTTTATCGACTGCGTTCTGAAATCTCTCAGCCTTACTTAAGTGTATTCTAGCTAACTCACGGTTCTTAAGCCCAATATATTGCTTCGCTAGACTCACGTGCTGTTGGTAAGCTGCCTTTGCATCGGATCCTCCAGCAGAAGGTTTTGTCGCTGGTGATGCACATCCGAGCAGTAACAGCCCCAGCGTTAATGCAATTACCAAACGTCCTCTCTTGCCAATGAATTCCATTAGTAATTCCTTTTACCACGCACTTTAATAATAAAACTATGATTCCTAATATTCTTAACCAATTTGAAACCTTTACTCCATAATATTCAGTGGTTGAACATCGTTTAATTTCTTTTTGTAACGTTCTTGTCTCTTGGTTCGATCATTAACTTCTCCCGCCAACTGACCACAGGCAGCGGCGATGTCATCCCCGCGTGTAGTTCTGACCGTTACAGTGTAACCCTCAGCCATTAGAATGTCTCGGAACCTATTGAGCGCAGTATTAGTAACTGTTTTGTACCCAGATCCAGCGAAGGGATTAAACGGAATTAAATTAATTTTGCAGGGTAAATCTTTTAGCAGGACTGCTAACTCGCGAGCATGAATCGATCTATCGTTAACTTGATCCATCAAGGTATATTCTACGGTGACTTTGCGGCGGTTATCGGGCATTTTTTCAATATAGTTTTTTGCACTTTGAATAAATGTAGCCAACGGATATTTGCGATTTATCGGCACCAACTCATTGCGTAATTCATCATTGGGTGCATGTAAAGAAATCGCTAGCGAAACATCGCTCACATCCCCCAGTTTATCCAGCTCTGGAACTACACCTGAAGTGCTTAAAGTAACTCGCCGTTTGGACAGACCATAAGCATTGTCTTCCAGCATGATGCTCATAGCATCAACTACATTGTCAAAATTCATCAAAGGCTCACCCATCCCCATCATCACTACATTGGAGACACGACGTTTCGCCTTGGGACTAAATTGATCAAAGGAGTCAGCGGCTATCCACAACTGTCCAATGATTTCTGCAGAGGTAAGATCTCGATTAAACCCCTGCTTACCTGTGGCACAAAAACTACAATCAAGAGCGCAACCAATCTGAGAGGATACACAGAGAGTACCCCTCTCTCTCTCAGGAATGTAGACCATTTCAATACAGCTACCACCGTCAACTCGGATTAGCCATTTGCATGTGCCATCCACAGACTCCTGACAACTAACTACCTCAGGGAGCTTAATCTCGGCGATCTCGTGAAGTTTATTACGCAGGTCTTTTGAGAGGTTGGTCATCTTTTGGAAATCACACTCGCCCTCTTGGTGAATCCATTTAATGATTTGTGTTGCGCGAAACTTTTTCTCTCCAATTTCCTCGAAAAACTCAGAAAGTCGAGATGCTGAAAGCCCCAAAAGATTGATTTTCTCCTTCTGGGGCTGATCGTCAAGCATTGTATCTGCTAGTTCTTGGGACATAGACGTCCTAGTAGTTTAGTCTCTAACGAGAGCAAATCTCGTCGTCATTAAAAAAGTAAGCAATTTCACGTGCTGCTGATGTAGCAGAATCAGAACCATGAGCTGCGTTGGCGTCGATTGATTCGGCAAAATCTGCACGAATAGTACCAGCGGCAGCTTCTTTTGGGTTAGTTGCACCCATTAGGTCACGATTTGCCATGATAGCATTTTCGCCTTCCAACACCTGCACCGATACTGGGCCAGAGGTCATAAAACCAACCAAATCATTGAAAAACCCACGCTCTTTATGCTCTGCATAAAAGCCTTCGGCTTGCTCACGGCTCAGGTGCATCATTTTGCACGCAACGATGTGCAGTCCAGCTGTTTCGAAACGGCCCAAAATTTGGCCAACAACATTTTTTGCTACTGCATCGGGCTTGATAATAGATAGTGTACGTTCAGACGCCATGAAAATTCTCCAAAGTGAATAATGTTTTAGTGTTGGGTTTAAAAGTGCGCGAATTCTACCTATCAATGGACGCTGCCACAACTGATTTATCTGGCATGAGCGCGCCATATATAGTCAAATATCGCGGGATGACCTAACCACGATTCACATGTCGAAAACATAGAAGGCATCTGACAAAATAAAAACTAGTCTAGCTCTTCAATCCATGTCATTTGAATCGCTTCCAGAATTTTCTCACCGCAGCGCTCAGGATCATCTGAAAAGTCTTCTATCGCCATCACCCAGTCTCGTAAATCAACAAAGTTAACATACTGAGGATCGACATCGGGATGACTCTCTAACAGCTCTATGGCGATATCGTAAACGTCGGTCCATTTAAGCATTATTTTTACCTCATTTACTGTGCTATTAGGCACATACTTATTTGTAGGTTAGGGATTAAAACGACCAATGAAATCGCTAAAGGCACGAATAAAGTAAGGTCTGGGTGTTTCCATAAATGCAGCATGGTCACCCCCTGAAATGACTACCCAGCTCTTATTTTGAGTCTTCAGTCGCGTAAATAATTTTGCCTGAAAATCTGTGGGTGCTATGGGATCAAATTCACCCTGCATGAGTAACACGGGGATGTCGACACGACTGGGATTGATTGTCAAAAATTCATGCTCATTACGCCAATCAACTCTCACCGGGTCTGCAGCTAAGGCGGCCTTAACATAACCATCGACAGCTCTCTGACTAATACTGCCGGGCACAATAAAGTCGCTTGCAGCCGCTTCTGCAGTATTAATGCGCCGCTCGAGCGCTTTACCATCGATATCTTCTGGGATATCTGAGTCTAAATCCAGCCAAAAGCCAAACAGTGTCAAGCTAGCAATATTATTATCATCGGTTTGGCTGGCCAGTAAAGATATGACGGATCCATAGGACCAGCCAAAGACATGTATGGGCTGCTGGTTATGACGCTCTGATATCCATGCCAGCACGGCAATTAGATCATTAGCAGCCTTGGTAGGTGACAGCCACTGGCTTGAGTCTCTCGGTGTCTCACCATAACCGCGTAGATCAACCGCATATGAGCCGTAGCCCTCTTCAAGCATGCCATCCATCAAAGAGAGTTCTTCCCCGTCGACCTGTAAATCAAAGTCGGGCAATCCACTCCAAGTTCTTCCGTGGACAAAAAGAATAATTCCCTCGGCATCTTGATGGGATTTTTCCCACAGGGCAATTGGATGATCATCGGACATGACAGTATGCCTAACCGGACTGGTCTTAACTGTAATCGTCTGTTCATCGGAATAGTGATTAACGGTATCTATGGAAACCACACAGGATGCACAGAACACAATTAATAAGCACAACAATGGCTTCTGATACAACGAAGGCCTATGAATTTTTAGCTGTCCCATTGTCGCCTCTAGCTAGTTAGTGTCTTTCTGAAACCATGTTGATGGTATACATTGGAATTTCAACCACCAAATCTTGATCTTCGACTAAAACTTGGCAACTTAGACGGGAGTCAGGATCTACACCCCAAGCCTTGTCTAAATAATCTTCTTCCAGATCATCAGCCTCGGGTAGTGACTCAAATCCTTCACGAACATGTATGTGGCATGTGGTGCAGGCGCAGGACATTTCGCAAGCATGCTCGATATCCAGTCCATTCCTCAGAGCTGCTTCACAGACAGACTCTCCCTTGTCAGCTTCAATCACTGCACCTTCGGGACAAATCTCTTTATGAGGTAAAAAAACTATTCGAGCCATTATTATCTAATTCCTATAAAAGTTCTCACTGCGCTAACTTCTTTCTATGTCGTCAAGACTCTGCCCTGCCAGTGCACTCTTGATCGACGCATCCATTCGTCTGGCCGCAAAGCTTTCACTTAATTTACCCAAGGCCTCAATTTGGCGGGCTAAAACTCGGTGCTCTAAGGTATCAACACGCAGTTGTCGCAATTCTTCAATTCCAATTTTCAAGCACTGAGTCTCTTCATCACTAAGAAGCGCCTCAGAGTCTTTTTTTATGGCCGCCTCTAAATCTTCAATCATTCTGTCTGCTTCTACCTGCTGCTCACGCAGAGCTCTAGCTTGCATATCTTCCCGGGCGTGACTGAATGAATCTTGAAGCATCTGAGTTATTTCATCTTCTGCTAACCCATAGGACGGCTTTACTTCGATTCTCGACTCTACATTACTGGTTAACTCGCGTGCAGTGACATTTAACAACCCATCAGCGTCGACCTGATAAGTTACTCTAATCTTAGCGGCTCCGGCAACCATAGGAGGGATACCACGCAGTTCAAATCTAGCCAGTGAGCGACAGTCATCAACCAGCTCTCGCTCACCCTGCAATATATGTATAGCCATGGCAGTCTGGCCATCTATGTAAGTTGTAAATTCTTGGGCCTTAGCCACCGGAATTGTAGTGTTGCGATGAATGATTTTCTCAGTTAAACCACCCATTGTCTCTATACCCAAGGACAGCGGTATAACGTCTAATAACAACATCTCATCACCAGACTTATTGCCAACTAAAACATCAGCTTGGACCGCTGCCCCCATGGCCACGACACAATCAGGGTCGAGACTACACATAGGCTCAACTCCAAAATAATCAGCTACCTGCCTTCTCACTAATGGCGTTCTAGTGGACCCACCCACCAAGACAACATTGTCAATTGCCCCCACACCTACACCTGCATCACGCAGTGCTCGACGACAAGCCCGTACAGTTTTCGCGACTAAACCTTCAATTAGCGTATCCATTATTTCTCGAGATAGAGTGCCTTGCCAGTCCAGCACCTCGAGTTGCACCTCATCTGAATCAGTCAACTCCTCTTTTGCTGCCTTAGCTGTCTCTAAAAGGATCCTCTGCTCCATCGGATTAAGGGAATCACCCATGCCAATTTCAGCGCACAGCCACTGGGCAATAGCATAATCAAAATCATCTCCACCCAAAGCTGAGTCACCGCCAGTGGCGAGTACCTCAAAGACACCCCGTGAGAGCCGCAAAATACTGATATCAAAAGTACCACCACCTAAATCATAGATTGCGATTACACCCTCTTTCGCTTCATCCAAACCATAGGCTATGGCTGCAGCTGTCGGCTCGCTGAGCAGTCGCAATACCTTAATACCTGCTAGGGTTGCCGCATCTTTTGTGGCTTGTCTTTGGGCTTCATCAAAGTAGGCGGGAACAGTAATGACAGCGCCATCTAGCATGGCATCCAAGGATGCCTCAGCACGAGTTACCAGTTTTCGTAAAATTTCTGCTGAAACCTGAATTGGGCTAACCAAACCGCTCGCAGTGTTGATTTTTGGCATTCCCCCCTCTTCCCCTTGAAATTCGTAGGGAAGCTGATCTCCAAGCCTCATGACATCACTTACACCTCGGCCTAATAACCGTTTGGCGGACGATATCGTGTTAAGTGGATCACTGATATTGAACTCAGCTGCCTCATAACCCACTGCACTGGCACCCTGCTCTGTGTAGTGCACAATCGATGGCATTAAATGCTGACCTTCTTGATCAGCTAAGGTCTCTGGCATACCACTGCGCACTACGGCCACTAAGGAGTTTGTTGTACCTAAATCAATTCCCACAGCATGCTTACGCTGATGGGGCTGAGGTGATTGACCTGGCTCTGAAATTTGCAATAGAACCATTAGCTATGCGTCCTCTAAATCAGCTTCTAGCTGTTCTATTTCATTAAGTAACTTAGAAAAAAATTGCATTTTGGCTACCGCAGTAAAAGCACTATCAAATATTTTCGCTGACAGACTCTCAAAAAACTCACTCTGTAGATTTTGATAAATTGCTTCAACATGCGCTCGAAGTGTCTCCAGCTCTGCCCAGGGGTCAGTCTTGCCTGCCACTCCGGCTAGGGTCTCTCGAAGCTCAATCTGCTGCATTAAAAAATGGCTATCGGTTGTTACGTGAGTCTCTTGATCAATATCAACGCCATTTAACTCCAGTAAATACTGAGCACGTTTTAGCGGCGTCTTTAGTGTTTCAAAGGCTTGATTGATTAAGGACGCTGTTTGCACTGCGAGGCGCTTTTCAACATCAGATTTTGTAGCGTACCGATCGGGATGAAATTCCTGTTGGAGAGCTCGATAACGAACATCTAAATCCCCAAGGTCGACGTGCCATCCGGACGGAATAGAGAAGATTTCAAAGAAATTGCTAGAAAAGTTCAATGGGCCATCACTCTGAGTTTTTACATTGAAAGGTCTTAGGACTAGACGTGGAAGCTTTCTCCGCAACCACATTCGTCCTTCACATTGGGGTTTCTAAACTCAAATCCCTCGTTTAATCCCTCTTTGACGTAGTCCAACTCAGTACCATCGAGGTATAACAAACTTTTGGGATCAATTACCAACTTAACTTCGTCAAATTCGAAGACTTCATCACCTGCCGAGGCGTCATCAACAAACTCGAGAACATAGGACAAACCAGAACACCCGGTAGTGCGAACACCCAATCGCACACCGACGCCTTTAGCGCGGTGTTCTAGATGCCTCCGAACATGCTGCTGAGCAGCTGATGTCATGGTTATTGCCATCGAAAGATTAACTCCCCTGCTTTTCTCTAACGTTCTGAACAGCTGTTTTAATAGCGTCTTCAGCAAGCACTGAGCAATGAATTTTTACTGGAGGAAGAGCTAGTTCTTCAGCTATTTCCGTATTTTTAATTTGTTCAGCCGCATCCAAATGCTTCCCTTTAACCCATTCTGTTAAAAGGGAGCTAGATGCGATTGCCGACCCACAGCCATATGTCTTAAATTTGGCATCTTCAATAATGCCTTCATCATTGACCTGGATTTGTAATCTCATTACATCACCACATGCAGGCGCTCCAACCATGCCGGTACCAACATTTTTTGAACTTTCATCAAGCTGTCCAACATTTCGAGGGTTTTCGTAATGATCTATAACTTTTTCGCTGTAAGCCACAGTAATGACTCCTATTATCTACATTAATCTTAAACTCAAAAAATTTGAGTGTTTAGTGTGCTGACCATTGTACCGTATTTAAATCGATACCGGCTTTAAACATATCCCACAAAGGTGAGAGCAAACGTAATTTTTCTACCGCAATTCTAACCTGAGCAATTGCTGCATCGATATCCGCTTCGGTGGTGTAGCGACCGATACTGAAACGGATCGAACTATGAGCCATTTCGTCGTTAAGCCCAAGAGCCCTAAGAACATAGGATGGTTCAAGACTAGCTGATGTGCAGGCGGATCCAGAAGAAACTGCAAGATCGCGCAATGCCATCATCAAGGATTCACCTTCAACAAATGCGAAACTAATGTTGACGATGCCAGGAACATGCTGATTCTCTGAACCATTTAAATGCACCTCCTCCATATCCGTCACACCTTCCCATAATCGTGTTCGCAGAGCTTCGATACGAGCCTTTTCAGCTTCTAACGTCTCAAAGCCAATCTTAAACGCTTGCCCCATACCAACAATCTGATGAGTAGGGAGGGTACCTGAACGCATACCTCGCTCATGTCCACCACCATGCATCTGAGCTTCGATTCTTACTCGCGGCTTGCGCCTTACATACAAAGCACCTATGCCTTTCGGTCCATAGATTTTGTGGGCCGAAAAAGACATCATATCAACAAACATTTCTTCTACATCAATAGCCGTCTTACCTGCACTTTGAGCAGCGTCCACGTGAAACATTATTTTGCGCTCACGACAGAGCTTGCCAATTGCGCCGATGTCATTCAGCGTTCCCAGCTCATTATTAACATGCATGATAGAGACAATAGTCGTGTCATCACGCATTGCCTCAGACACCATCTCAGGTTGAATTAGACCGCTGCTGTCAGGATCCAGATAGGTGACTTCATATCCTTCCCTCTCCAGCTGACGACAAGTGTCCAAAACAGCTTTATGCTCAATACGTGAGGTGATGATGTGTTTTCCTTTACGCTGGTTAAAATGCGCACAGCCTTTGATGGCCAAATTGTTGGCCTCAGTAGCTCCAGATGTCCAAACAATTTCCCGCGGATCTGCACCTATTAGATTGGCAACGTCTTGCCTAGCATCCTCTACTGCTGCCTCTGCTTGCCAGCCAAACATGTGTGAACGAGACGCTGGATTACCAAAGTGTCCTGCGGGGGTCATAAACTCCATCATTTTTTCCGCAACGACAGGATCCACTGGCGTTGTTGAGGCATAATCTAGGTAAATCGGAAGATTCATTTACTACTCCAAATTAACAGGCGTCTGCCTGCATGTTTTCATCCAACGTCAAGAGCTGAGCTACTTGCCGTTGCGCTATACTTTGCACATTACGCTTGGCCATCAAGTCGGCCAACGAAATGCTACTTAAAAATCCATGGATTTGGTGGCTCAGGTCATCCCACAGATGATGAGTCAAACAGATACTGCCTCCCTGGCAGTCACCTTTCCCCTGACAGTTAGTCGTATCAACTGACTCATTCACTGCGTCGATAATCTCAGCCACGTAAATCATGGCTCGAGAATCGACTAACTTATAACCACCCCCAGGGCCTCGTACACTTGACACTAAACCGGCTTGACGCAAGCGTGAAAAAAGCTGCTCCAAATAAGAGAGCGAAATCGATTGCCGATCCGAAATCTCTGCCAGAGAGACTGGCTTTTCCTGCGCATGCAGTGCCACATCAAGCATGGCTGTCACTGCATATCGGCCTTTGGTTGTTAGTCTCATTGGAATCCACCTTTCAGATTTTCAATTCGCTCTTCAAAAACGAGCGCAATTATCTAATACTTGACTATTTTAGTCAACTACTATCAGAATGATGAATCGGCTACTTAGGCCTTGTACGGCGGGTCGCAGACAACAGACCACGCAACATAGAAACTTCCATTTTATCCATTCTGGTGCGATTAAAAAGTCGGCGCATGCGGGTAATTAGCTGCTTGGGATTGTTAGGGTCATAAAACTTTAACTCTTCCATTGTCTCAGCGAGATGCTCATGAAAAGACTCCAACTCGTCAGCAGTCGCTAGCGGTTGATCCCAATCATCCATAGCTGGCAGCACACCCTCAGCATCACTTAAACTCGCCATCCTAATTTCGTAGGCCAGCACCTGCACCGCGGTTGCTAAATTCAGTGAGCTATACTCTGGATTTGAGGGAATGTGGACATGATAGTGACATTTATGCAGCTCACTATTGGTTAGACCGCGATCTTCACGCCCAAATAGCAAACCAATATCATGATGTTCAGATTCCTGCCAAATTTTCATACCGCATTCTCTTGGGTTGATTAAAGGCCAAGGAATACGCCTCTCTCGGGCACTAGTACCAACAACTAACCCGCAGCCCTTAATAGCCTCGTCCACAGATTCAACAATCCTTGCATTAGCCAGCAAATCTCTGGCACCAGCAGCTCGCCATACTGCTCGTGGCGCTGGATATTCTTTCGGCTGGACCAAATAGAGCTCAGTTAATCCCATATTTTTCATTGCTCGTGCAGCACCGCCAATGTTGCCTGGATGGGAGGTATTAACCAAAATCATTCGAATTTTTGCTTGTCGCTCAACAGTTGACACAAACTACCTCACTAAGGGGTTATTAACCGTCATTTTTCATTCGGTGAAAAATAGGTCGGCGAGTGTATCAGAATCCAGGTTCTCTGGTACAATGCGCGCCGTTGAAACTTCACTTGGAATACTCTTTATGCAACCGATGGTCAATATCGCTTTACGCGCTGCTCGCCAAGCAGGAGAAATGATTGTCAAAGCTGCTGACAATTTAGAGCTGGTCAAAGTCGATGAGAAAGGTCGTCATGACTTTGTCACTGAGGTTGATCGACGCTCTGAAGAAATGATTATCGAGCAAATTAAAAAGGCGTATCCAGAACATTCTTTTTTGGGTGAAGAAGGCGGCTCCAGTGGCAACAGCGCTAGTGATGTCCAGTGGATAATTGACCCCTTAGATGGCACCACTAATTTTGTTCGCGGTATACCACACGTGGCAGTCTCTATTGCTTGTCAAGTCAAAGGCCGTCTCGAACATGCTGTCATTGTAGAACCCTTCAAGCGAGAAGAGTTCACTGCTAGTCGAGGAGATGGCGCTAGACTCAATGGCCGACGCATTAGAGTATCAGGTCGATTAGAAGAAGCTGGTGCACTCTATGCAACAGGAATACCCTTTAGTGACCCCTCATTTTCTGAAATGAAACACTATTTGGCCTGCATGAATGAATTTGCAGATAACTCTTCGGGAATAAGACGCTTAGGCGTTGCATCTCTGGACTTAGCTTATATCGCTGCCGGCAGAATGGATGTATTTTGGGAGATGTACCTCAAACCTTGGGATATAGCAGCAGGAGTCTTAATTGTGCGCGAAGCCGGAGGCATGGTGAGCGACTTCCAAGGCGGCGAATCCTTCATGGACAGCGGCCATATTATTGCAACTACGCCGAAATTGTTTAAACCGACCCTTAAGGTGATTGCCAAACATCTTAGCCATGTTAAGTAAATCTGAATCAGCTAAAAAACTTACAACATCACCATGGCACGAGCCAAAAACCAATATGCGCTGCAACTACCAATCAGATAGACTCCGAATTGGACAATCTTCTGTCGGTTACTGTCCACTGATGAGATAACCTTTGTAGAGATAAAGGCTAGAGCCACAACGGCGAAAATAAATAATAACTGTCCGATTTCCACGCCAATATTAAAAAACAACAATGCTTGAAGCTTCATTGACTGGGGTAATCCAAGGTCTTGAAGCACGACAGCAAATCCAAAACCATGTAACAACCCAAACACCGATGATACCGCCACAGGGTAACGCCAAGTAAAGCTAGTATGCCCGTTAGGCCGCCGATGCTTGATGATTTCGACGGCAAGCAACAAAATGCTCAGCGCAATGAGCATTTCAACCAACTCCGTGCGAATTTGAACAATATTCAGCGTTGCCAAACTGAGAGTGACAGAGTGAGCCAGTGTGAAACCAGTCACAGTAAATACTAATCTTTTGAAACCACCAGCAATAATAATCAAGCAAAGAACAAACAGTAGATGATCAAAGCCAATCAAAATATGCTCAACACCCGCAACAAGATACTGCTTGGATACTTCGACAGGGTCACTGGCAGCGCCTAGTGTAACTTTTGTAATTTCCGGCCCTGAGAACACTTGCTGGGGTTCATCGTTTAGACTTTTATAAACAATAAGGGACGTTAGGGCTGGATTCCCGGCTGGGTAAACCAACTTTAAATCAAAGGTTAGGTCTGGCTGTCCACACTGGTAGCTCATTCGCCCAAGTAGACCCACGGCAGAGTTATCACTCAAAGGTTTACATTCTGGATGATCCATAACTATGCGCGGTTCTTGTCCTGGCGCCATCACCGGTGGGATTTTCCACTTTACCAAGTACTCGGTTGTCGAAATCTGGTTGATCTCAACATAGACCGGTCGGGCCTCGTCAGCATTTAACCCTGCAGACGATACAATGAGAGATAACAGGATAAATAACCCTAATCTCATTCTGAATTATCCGGATCTATAATCTGATACTTAGCCATTAATTTGTTAATAGCCATCCGCTTTAGCTCATGTTGCTGCTGACGTTGAGCATCAGCTAAAACCACACCCCCTATATCAGTTAGCGAGGGAATATAGGCATCAACCTTTGATGTAAGTAATACCAAATGCCATCCATAATTTGATTCTATTGGCCCTTGCCAATTTCCCTGCAGAGATGGTTCTAAGTCAAATAATTGTTGATTAAAATCGGGGCCAAAATGGCTAGCAATTTCTTGAGCATCACGTTTCACATAATTGCGATTATATAAAAATCGCTCACCATAAAGTCCGGCTTTATCAAAAGGGATCGAATCTTGATTCAAACTGTTCAACAATGTATCCGCTGCGATTTTGCTCTCCTGGGACCCGCGATTTTCTTTACTGATAAAAACGTGAGTGAAGGTAGCCGTTGCTGATTTCTTGTACTCACCTCTATGCTCAGCGTAAAAACGTTTTAAATCTTCTTCATTCAGCGGAGCTACTTCGTCATAAAAACCCTGAGCAAGGTAGTCCATTTTTTGCATGAGGCGTCGCCGAATGATTGAATCGTTGCGATCTAAATCTAACGCAAGTGCCTCTCTGTAAAGGACCTCGCCACGTACATAATCATCAATTAGTCGTTGACGATCATCTCCACTTAGAGCAGTAAGAGCTGCTAAAGCCTGATCTGGCTCGAATGTTTTTGCCTGCTGCTGCATGAACTGGGCCAGCACTTGATCATCAACAATGATCTGATATTCACCACTATAGTTGCTAGAATTAACCAACCGTTCCCCTACGATTAGCAGTAACCCAATAACAATAAATTGGAATAAAGGCTCTTTAGCGGCGTTTCTCAAAGATACGTTCATAAACAATAATACCAATTAAGCTATTTAAGTTTTTTGATAGTCAAGGCGTGTACCAGATTGGTGAGCTGTATGCTCTCTCTTGGATAGTTTTGGGCCCATTATCTAGATCCATGGCCTGCAGAGCGATAGCATCGAACAGCGAGTGTCTTGCGGTGGGTATTTGCATAACGCGGGTGTAGTAGAATGCTCGCTGATCAGGATTAAAATCTGGATCCTCCCATAACACTGATAACTCAGACGTACCAATGCTATTGGTATGGTGCCCAGTATTTAAATCTACAGTATTCCCGACATCTGGCAGCCTCCCATCCTTATCGAGGGCACGACCATCAGACCATGCAACGTTGTAAACTTTCTCTTGCTGTTTACCCGATTGGTCGAGCCAGCCCTTTACAATTTGTACTCGATCCAAGTTAGCTCCAACGGGATCTTTCACTGCTCGAAGTAAAAATTGCGGTGCGCGCGCGCTTTTATTGCGTAATAAATCACCACCCATAGGCACACCATGAGCATAGCCAACCTCAGCAATATTGTTATTATTTTCTGCATTGTTTGGAAATGCCCAGCTAGCAAACATTTGTAGTCTCAATCTTGGGCCAGTCGTGGCGTAGACTTCCTTGCGTTTAAATGCTGCGTAGATCTCTTCTCGTGTATTTTCTTTAGCCCAAACCGCCGCAAGACCCGCAGCGGACATTGACCATCCACTGTTATCAGTAACCCCTATAATTGACTGATCCTTTGTCTCCGGCGTGGAGTCGTTGGGATACTTCCCCCAAAAATTTCCCTCTTCTGCAGAGGACAATCCTGTATGGGAATCAGTTGACCCAATCATGCCAAACTTGTATGGATTTACACCCACGTCATCAGCGATGGAAAGCCCTTTTTTTAGAGCAGAGCGGACATAGTCACCGGGTTCCGGCCTATACTCGGTGCCGTATGCCTGTAAATAATATTCATAGGTTTCAAAGTCAGCGAATTCATCTCCGGGACTACTTGGCAAAGACTCGCTGTCTCCTTTCACTTGGGTTACTTCAACCACCGGCTCAAAGGCCATTCGTGTGGTCGCATACTCGGCGGTAATAGCGCTGCCGTCTAAAGTCACATCATCGAACATATAACCTTTGGATAAATTAGAATTATGAGGGATCGAGAGAAACCGAGTACCCGTTCGCTCACTGGTTTTTTCTAGCCAACTCCAAAGATCTTGTGGGTACTGGCTTTCATCTGAACCAAAGGGTAAAAATTGAGAGGCTTTATCGGCACCATCAGGAGTAAATACAACTCTATGTAAATTAGCGCCCGTCGGCGTTGAAGTCCACTCCCAGCCTATTAGACTGGTAAAAGTTCCTGGACGATTATGGCGCTCAGCCGCACCTACAATATCTGACCAAACATGCCCTCGGATGGCTGTAGTATCACCAAAGCCGGCATCTACTACAGCTCCATTCTCATCACTTACTGGGTCATGACCGGCGCCAATTGAGGGCTTCGGCAGCGCGTATGTGAAAATCATTTCAGCACGGCCACTATCAATCAAATAGTCAGCGATTTCCAGCGTAACCCAGCGCTTGAAGTTTCCCCAAAGACCCATATCTGACAACAAACTGCGATCGGAGTGCAATTCAGTTAGAACACCAAGAGTCTCCGCATGATCTGATACCACCAAAAAATCTAGGGGCGTATCGATTTGCACTCTAACTCGATTGGTGGGGTGTATGACAGGAAGACCCCTAGCCCAACGATAAGCATCATCGGGAAAAGCAGAATCATTGTCGTTGAGAAATGCATCAAAAGAATAAGCCGAGTGCAGATGAGTATCGCCAAAAAGTACTTGGGTTTCAGTATCAGCAGCGACTGGCACAGCGCAAAACAATAAAGTACTGGCAATTAAATGATGAGGTTTATACAAAACATACTCCAAAACTGGTGCTACGGAATGAAAACTATTGAGGTTGATACCAGATAGGCGACGAGTATGCTCGCTCCTGAATTGTTTTTGCTCCCCTGGGAGGCTCATCCAACTCCAGAGCCAAACTGTCGAGCAACCCATTTCTTGGTGTTGGAATTTGCAACACCCGAACATAATAGAAAGCAGATTGCTGCGGACCAAAATCTGGATCAGTCCATCTCAGAGAGAACTCAGGTAGCCCAATCGAATTATCATAACGACCAGAACTCAAATCTACTGTATTGCCTACAGGGGACAAATTGCCGCTAGCATCTAATTGCCGATCGTCAGACCAAGCCACGTTATAAACCTTCTCTTGCTGCTGACCTGCGCTATCTATCCAACCTTTCACTACCTGTAATCGATCTAAATTGGCCCCCAAGGGATCCTTTACTGCACGCAACAAAAACACCGGAGCTTTACCGTCGTTATCCCCTGCAGTTAAATCACCACCCATTGGCACACCAAACTGGCTGCCAATCACAGAGAAACTCTCACTACTCTCCGCGCCTTCAGGGAAATCCCATCCCGCAAACATTTGAACTCGCAGACGAGGACCTGAGGTGGCATAAACTTCCTTGCGTTTAAATGCGGCATAAATCGCTTCGCGTGTATTTTCTTCGGCCCAAACTGCAGCAATCCCTGATGCTGACATATTCCACCCATTACTTCTTATTTTTGCGCCTAAGCGCTCTTTGGTCTCGGGTGTCGAATCAGATGCCATTTTGCCCCAAAAGTTGCCTTCCTCTGACGTTGATAAACCTGTATGGGCATCGGTTGATCCGATCAATCCAAATTTATAAGGATTCACACCAACCTGCTGCCCTATAGACAGGCCTCTTTTAAGTGCGGGCCTAATGTAATCTGCGGCAGACGCCTTATAATCATTTTTTTGTCCGACTTGAATGTAGTAATCATAATTTTCGAAATCGGCAAATTCATCTTCAGGGGAAAAATCGCTGCGTGTTTCACTGTCTCCCTTGATTTGAGTTGCCTCAACAACAGGCTCCCACTGCATTCGACGGCGAGCGTACTCCGCTGTGATAGGCTCCCCGCGCAAGGTTGTATCGTCGAACATATAACCCTTGGAGATATTAGAATTGTGAGGAATAGCCAAAAACCGAGCGCCAGTCTGTTTCTGAGTTTCATCTAACCACTGCCAAAGGTCCTCTGGGTACTGACTTTGATCAGAGCCGTAGGGAAGAAATTGTTTTCCTTTCTCTGCTCCATCGGGACTTATCACTATTCTATGAAGATTGGCACCCATAGGAATAGAACTCCACTCCCAACCTAACAGGCTCGTAAAAGTTCCGGGGTCATTATGCCGCTCTGCGGTCTCAACAATATCATGCCAAGCTAAAGTAGATGTTTTGGATGTGTCACCAAATATCGCTAAATCAGATATATTATTATCTGGATGTTGGACAGGATCACTATGACCTTCAATAGTCGGATTTTGAGGAAGGAATTGACTGAAAAACTGCAACCCTGTGTTCGAATCAATTGCTCTATTCATCAACCAAAATGAATACGAGCGTTTGATATTACCTATCCAACCAAGATCTTCTTTAATGAAATTATCTTCATGAACCGCACGCATAACTCCAAGCATTTCAGCATGATCTGACACTACCAGAAAATCCAGTGGCGTATCAATCTGCACTCTGGCTCTATTATAAGGATGTATAACTGGCTGGCCTTTCGCCCAGCGATAGGCTGTATCAGGGTCTGCGCTATGGTTATTATTTAAAAACGCATCAAAAGAGTAAGAGCTGTGTAAATGCGTATCACCAAAATAAACATTCTTAACTGGCTCAGCAGTTACCATACAATTTGCAAAGACTAAAGCTGCCATCACAATGTTCTTCATTACTGCCACCCCGTGTACCTTTATTTTTTATTTATTATTTAGTCTCCACCAATTCAGCCAAAACCAGCGGCGCTTATACAACTCGAATTCTTTTACATTAAACCCTTCATCAGCATAAAATCAATGCTACGGAGTTTATGGCACAAAGCATGCCAAATCAACGGTTATTGGTATTTACTGCACTCAACTGTAAGCTGGGTTACAGTGCTTGCAAAAAGTATAAGACATCTGGGTATTCATGAAAAAATTTTCTAGATTGACTGGAATCTCCGTGGTCATTGCCAACATGGTAGGCACTGGTGTGTTTACTAGCCTAGGCTTTCAATTACTGGGTATTCAGTCATACTTTGTTTTAATGATGCTTTGGTTTGTGGGTGGTTTAACCGCACTTTGCGGCGCCTTAACCTATGCCGAACTAGGTGCCAATTTACCGCGGTCTGGCGGTGAATATAATTTCCTTGGACGACTCTACCATCCCTGCGCTGGATTCATTTCCGGCTGGGTATCTGCAACGGTGGGTTTTGCTGCTCCTGTCGCGCTCGCCGCTATGACCTTTGGGGCATACTTATCAGCGGTATTTCCTGAAATACCTAGAACCTTTTCCGCAGTGTCGCTAGTGGTGGCACTTACAATGATTCATTGCTTTTCTCGTAGAGCCAGTAGCAATGTGCAGTTAATCTTTACCGCACTCAAAATACTCTTAATTCTTTTGTTTTGTGTTGTGATTTTTATCTGGGGCAAAGCTCCCCAATCAATTAGCTTGATGCCTAATTTAGGCGATGAGAAGTTACTTTTTAGTGGCGCATTTGCTGTATCGCTTATCTATGTTAATTATGCCTATACAGGCTGGAATGCTGTGACCTACGTTATTAGCGAATTGGATAGCCCACAGCGAAACTTACCTGTCGTATTACTGATCGGAACGGTAACAGTAATGTTGATTTATCTACTGTTAAATTTCACGTTTTTAAGCGCCGCACCCATATCAAGCTTGGAGGGTAAACTTGAGGTTGGAGTAGTCGTTGCAGATCATGCACTGGGTGACACCGCAGGAAAAACGATGGGTGCTGTCTTGGCGTTGTTGCTTATTTCAACCGTCAGTGCAATGACAATGGCCGGGCCTCGTGTCCTTCAGGTTATTGGTCAAGACTTCCGAGTTTTTGGATGGTTAAGTAAGGTCAATAAGAATGATATACCAACAACGGCAATTATCTTTCAGAGCTCATTAGCCATTGTATTTATCATCAGCGCAACCTTTGAATCAGTTCTGGTGTTTTCCAGTTTCGTCCTAGGTATCAACACATTATTCTCGGTGATAGGAGTATTTATATTACGCTACAAGAAATTAAATATTGAAGGCGCATACCGCACGTTCGCCTATCCTTTAGCCCCAGCAATATATCTAGGAGTCACTCTATGGACGCTCACCTATGTCTTGATATCGAAACCCCAAGAAGGAGGCATGGGCATCTTGATCATTGCCGTTGGAGGATTAATTTATCTTTTATCTCGAAAAGCCAGTAATCACAGCAATCCCAGACATACACCATTAAATCGCTAGTGATTTGTTCTGGATCGTCGTGGCCCTAAGCAGCTCCAGTGACAACCGCTATTTTACCTCTTAAGCTCACTTAAGCTTCCTGTTTAAAATTTAGAACGACATACAGTCACACCAAAGCGGTTTTCTGCTTAAAGGTTCTAAACAGTAATTCCTTTAATTTCTAAGAAATCATCAAAACCAAACTCACCCCACTCTCGACCATTACCCGATTGCTTATAACCACCAAAGGGTGCCGTGTAATCTTGGGAAGCGCTATTAATACTCACCATTCCCGCGCGTAACTGTGATGCAACCCGAGCAGCCCTCTCTTCACTTGTGGTACTAAAATAAGCAGAGAGCCCATAAGGGGTGTCATTAGCGATTTGGATAGCCTGCTCTTCGGTTTCAAAAGGGATCATACTTAGAACAGGACCAAAGATTTCTTCTTGGGCAATCGTCATCTCATTGGTGACATTCGCAAAAACAGTTGGCCTGACAAAATAGCCGGTTTCCAAACCTTTGGGCTTGCCAGGACCACCAGCAACAAGTGTCGCGCCTTCTTCAATCCCTTTTTCAATCAGACCTTGGACCTTATCAAACTGTACGCGACTTGAAAGTGGCCCCAAGTGCTGTCCCTCTTTAGTCGGTTGATCTACAGCTACATTACCAGCTGCTTCCTTTGCTATAACTACGGCTTTGTCATAAACAGATGAATGCACTAGCATTCGAGACGGCGCATTACAGGACTGACCAGTATTGCCCATCATGTGATTGACACCCGCTGTCACTGCACTCTCTAGATCGGCGTCTTCAAAGATAATATTGGGTGACTTACCGCCTAATTCTTGAGTCACACGCTTAACAGTATCAGCCGCGGCCTTGGCAACAAGAATTCCTGCACGTGTCGATCCTGTAAATGACACCATGTCTACTTCAGAGTGCCCAGCGATGACAGCACCAACATTAGGCCCATCACCATTAACCATGTTGTAAACCCCCGCAGGAAACCCTGCTTGGTCCATCATTTCGGTAAACAAGTACCCAGAAATAGGCGCGATTTCACTAGGCTTAAGCACCATTGTGCAACCTGTCGCAAGAGCGGGAGCGACTTTGCAACTTATTTGATTAATCGGCCAGTTCCAAGGCGTGATAAAGCCACAAACACCAATAGCTTCTTTAACGATTCGGGTATTACCCACTTGGCGTTCAAACTCAAATTGTTTTAATGCTTCTATAGCAGAGTTGATATGTCCACGGCCGGTATCTGCCTGGGCAGCAGTAGCGAAAGAGATTGGCGCACCCATCTCTATAGAAATGGCAACTGCCATTTCATCGTAGCGATCAACGTAAATTTGGAGCAGCTTCTCCATCAGTGAAATACGCTCATCAACGGGCATCTGTGAGTAACCTGGAAAAGCGCGCCTGGCGGCTGCTACCGCATGATTTACATCTGCTTCGGCTCCCAGAGAGATGGTGGCTACCAACTCTTCACTCGCCGGATTTTCAACATCAAGATCATTACTTTGGACTGGATCGATCCACTGACCATCAATGTAGAATTTTCGTAAATCTTTCATAATTGCCTCTCATCAAGCGTAGTGTAATTTTAATTTATCCATCTTATGACGAAATTATCCCATCAACTATACCCCTGCAGGGGAATCCACTACAACAGCTTCTCAATAGACGCCAATGTTTGCGGGCCTATCAGTCTATGTAGAACTTTTCCGTCGCCACTTATAATTAGGGTCTCCGGCAGTATTGATACAGGTTCTAGTCCCCAGGTTTCACGAGGATCTTGAATCAAACTTGGAAACTTAATTCCTAACTTGGTGATTTCACTGCGCAGGACATCATCTTGAGATCCATCGAAATTTACCCCAACTACAGTAAGCTTGTCAGTATAGTGGGTAGCCAGCTCATTCAACTCTGGAATTTCTTTACGACAAGGAGCGCACCAAATAGCCCAATAATTGATGATAAGGAGTTTATCATGAGCTTTAACATCTATTGTCCCGCCCTCTAAAAGAGGATATTGAGAATCAGCTAAACCCACCATCGACTCACTATTATCCCCAGAGCACCCCACCAAAAAACACATCACTAAACATACTTTCTTAAACATTCTGACCTCTTGTTACTAAATCCCAACTCAACTCGTTATCGTACAATTGAAGGCACGTAGCATAACTTATTTTTAGCGATTTGGATGAACTAAAAATTGTATCTAACCTAAGGTTATAGGCAACAAAAATTCTGGCGCAATGCTTTCTTTTCGTTTGGTTTAATTGCCCTTACAATGTTCGCATGCACAAGATTAATGAGAACTCCAATATGGCAGTAATTTATCACAACCCACGATGCTCCAAGTCACGACAGACTTTAGAGATATTGCGAGAAAACAACGTTGAGACGAACGTTATACTCTACATGGAAACGCCTATTGAACAAGCTACACTATTGTCATTGCTGAAAATGCTTGGCATCACACCAAGCCAGTTAATTCGGCGTAATGAGGCTGACTTTAAGCGACTGCATTTGGATAATGACGATACAAACGATGAGGATCTGGTAAACGCCATGATCGAATACCCTAAGTTGATGGAAAGACCCATTGTAGTGCACAACAATACGGCTGTGATTGGAAGGCCCCCTGAAAATGTCCATAAAATTCTTTGAAGGCAACTATGACTGAAAAACCTTATATCCTTGTTTTGTATTACAGCCGAAATGGCCATGTCAAAATGCTCGCAGAGCAAATAGCTAACGGGGTCGAAGCAGCAGGTCTTGAGGCTCGTTTAAGAACTGTTCCAGGTATCTCAACTGTATGCGAGGCTACGGAAGATGAGATTCCAAAAAGTGGTGATATTTATTGCAGCGAAGAGGACCTCTCTAACTGTTCGGGCTTGTTATTGGGCAGTCCAACTCGATTTGGCAACATAGCTGCACCATTAAAATACTTTATTGACGGAACTGCAGGCCTTTGGTTAAGCGGTGCATTAATTGATAAACCAGCAGGTGTCTTTACCTCTTCATCAAGTCTGCACGGAGGTCAAGAATCAACGCTACTTTCAATGATGATACCTCTTTTGCATCAGGGTATGATCCTCGCTGGCATACCCTACTCTGAAGCAGCTCTATCCTCTACCTCGAGAGGGGGAACGCCATATGGCTCTAGCCATGTTGAAAGTGAAGCCCTAAGTGAAGATGAAATTAAAATCTGTCGGGCGCAAGGGAATCGTCTAGCAATTTTGGCCAGTAGATTACTAGCTAAGAAAACATAACTCGATTTACTCAAAAGATAGGTAGTCTAAATTGACAGTTGAACAAAAAATAGCCAGCGCAAAGTTGGCCACTCGAGCAAGCTTTTTTATTTTATTACTCATACTGACGATAAACCTGTGGGTTAAAGGTGAGCCTATAATAGCCTATCCTTTCACCTTGCTGCCTCTGATCGTCTTTATCCCAGGTATTATTGAAGGTGGAATACGCACATTGATATGGGTATGCTTTGTAATGCTTCCGTTTTTTGTTGCAGCAATTTGGAAAGTCAGCGGACCGGAGCCTCAAAATTTGGACTTTATAGAGCTGATATTAGTTGTAATATTATTTTCTGCCGCGACGATCAATGCGCGTCTGCGACAAAAAAACAACCTGTAATATTTTCATGTAATCAAAAAGGATTTCTAAATGACGGACAAAAAACCAGGCATCTTTAAGCGTATATTTAGTTTCATTGGTAAGATTTTAACCGGTGTCAGGTATTTATTCAGCTTTGTTATTTTAGTCTTCTTCGTTTCTATTCTGGCCGGAACCTTTGGTGATGCGGTGCCGCCGGTTCCAGAGAAAGGCGCTCTCTACCTTGCCCCCCAAGGTGTCCTTGTGGACCAGAAAACCTATACCGACCCGTTAAACCAAATTTTTTCTCAAGCTGGGCAGCAAGATTCCGAGACGCTTGTTAGGGATGTAATTGAAGCAATCGACGCCGCCCGTGATGACGCAAGAATTACACACTTATTGCTTGATACAGACTATATGGCGGGTGGTGGCCTAAGCAAACTGGAAGAAATTGGCTTCGCTCTTCAACGATTCAAAACCGAAAAACCAATCATTGCAGTAGGGGATTACTATAGCCAGTCTCAGTATTTTCTGGCTGCTCACGCCAGTGAAATTATTCTCAACCCCCTTGGTGGCGTAATTATTAACGGTTTTTCTTCCTATCGCAGTTACTTTAAAGAAGCTCTGGATAAACTAGACATCACCGTGAATGTTTTTAGGGCCGGTCAGTACAAGAGTGCAGTAGAACCGCTTATGGGAAATAGCATGTCACCCCAGGTACGAGAGGAAACTCGGTTTTTATTGGATGACTTGTGGAGCTTTTATAGTTCAGAGATTGAAGATCTCCGCTCCCTCGAGACTGGTACCATTAATAATTACACTAATAATCTTCATCTTGCGTTAGCCGAAAACGGTGGAGACACAGCGCTACTAGCCAAAAATGCCGGCTTGATCGATACCATTGCAACACGAACTGAGATCAATGATTACCTTAATGACACTATCCCAGGAGAAACTGAAGAATTTGATAGCATTGATATGGTTAGCTATTTAAAAAACATTCGAGTTAGTGTCAATCAAAATCCTGAAAACGAAAATCAGATAGCTGTGGTTGTGGCAAGCGGTTCAATTATGGATGGCCAACAACCAGAGGGCTCCATCGGGGGGGATACCCTAGCAGGGATCTTTTCAGATTTACGTGAAGATGAAAAAGTGAAAGCAATCGTGTTGCGGATAGATAGCGGCGGCGGCAGCGCTTTTGCATCCGAAATTATACGCGATTCCATCAACGTCACTCGCGCGGAAGGAGTTCCAGTCGTGGTTTCCATGGGAAGTGTTGCTGCATCGGGGGGCTATTGGATTGCCGCTGAGACCGATAGAGTATTAGCCATGTCAACTAGCATTACTGGATCAATCGGGGTTTGGGGAGTAATTCCAACTATCGATCGATCCCTGGCGAAACTAGGTGTCTATTCTGACGGTGTTGGTACCAACGATATATCGTCCATGATGCAAATCGATCGTCCCTTGAGTAAACCGGCACAGGCAATTATTCAATCAGGGGTAGATAATATTTATACAAGATTTTTAGCTTTAGTAGCGGCGGGTCGTGACTCGACTCCGGATGAAATCCATGAAATAGCGCAAGGAAGAGTATGGACGGGAACTCAGGCTTTGGATAACGGCTTGATTGATGAAATTGGTGACCTCAAAGATGCTATCGAAGTTGCAGCCATGCTTGCAGGTATTCAGGACTATACAATCGATTATCCGCGTAAAGAAATGACGCCCTTCGAAACCTTAATAACCGAAATAAACAATAATGTTGCTAACTTTTTAGGCTCAATCGGCCTCGCTCCTAAACTGGGAAGTATAATTCCTAAAAGTCTCCATTATTATACTAACAAAATCTTTGAGCCTATAAGAATGATGGAAACATTGAATGATCCCAAGGGCGTGTATCTTTATTGTGATCAGTGTCCTTCTTGAGCATCTAAGGTGCCATAGGCAGTTTAATCTTTATCGAAGATATATCGTGGTTGGCTTTACTATTAACGACTTTTGAGCTACAACTACTAAGACCTAGAATGAATCTAGAAAATAACTTTATTGGCCACAATAATAAACAAGATGTTTATTTAATAGAGAACATGGAATGTTTAAACCCCTACGGGACGATCTAAACCTCAAAGCTCTGACCGTTCGTTATATTATCGCTCTTGGGTCGGTGGCTTTATTAGCAACCGCTTCAATGTTTTACCTTCAAAAAATAATCGTTGCTCAAAAGTATACTTCAAATATTGTCAGCCAAGCTGGCAATGAGCGGTTTTTGCTAACGAAAATCGGACTCTATCACGTCGCCCTGATTGCTTCTCAAGGTGATGAGCTAAATGGCGATTTCCGTAGAAAACTCTCAGATGCCGCCACCGAGTTGGAGAACAACCATCAATCCCTTTTGGATAGGGAAGCAAGCGAAAATCTTGGGGGAGAAATGTTGCCATCAATAAGAAAAATTTATTTTGATGATCCCATACAGCTTAATCAGAAAATCTCTGACTATATCGCCTTGGCAAGAACCCTCTCATCGAATACAAATAAACAGCTAACCAACAAACCCTTTTTAAGCTCGAATTTTGCTGAGCTTACTGAAAGTATTTCAAAATCCATGAACAAAGTTATCGAAGCTCACGTTATCCACTCAGAGAGGGAGCTTAAGCGCACGAGACTAATTGAAATATTCCTTTGGTTTTTGAATATAATTGTTTTAGTACTATTGGGCCTGTTTATTTTTCGACCAATGATGAATACCATTTCTTATCAATTTAAAAATCTACACCAGCAAAAAGTCATCCTAGAAGAAAGCTTGATCACCCTTAAAACAACCCAAAAAGAATTAGTCAAAACCCAAAACATTGCATCTCTAGGACGCATGGTGTCTGGTTTTTCTCATGAATTAAGCACACCAATAGGAATCGCCGTGAGTGCGGTCAGCCAAATAGAGGATGCTGCTAACCGCATCAACTATGAGTTGAAAACTAAACATTCCAATACCGATATGCTTAAAAAGCACTCAGCGATACTTCATGAAACAGCGCTGCTAGCATCCAAAAATTTATCGAGAGCAGGCCGATTAATGGAGAACTTTAAACAAAGTTCAATCGATCGTCACAGTGAGAGATCTAGAGATTTTGATCTCAAAAAATTAACTGAAGATACAATCTATAATTTAAGTCACCAACTGAAAAAAAAGTCAGTTGGTATTGAAATAGAGTGCCCAACTCCTTTATCGCTAAATGGAAAACCCAGCCTCATAGAACAATTAATTACCAACCTTGTAACTAATAGTCTTGCCCATGGTTACCCGCAGCATGGCGGAATTATTCGCATAGAATGGCAATTTATGGAATCCACGAATATCGTTACTCTTCGGTTTAAAGACGATGGAGTTGGAATAAGCCCATCTATTTCTGAAAAGATATTTGAGCCCTTTTTTACCTCCAAAAAGACTGGTGGATCTGGATTAGGTCTTTATATTTGCCACTGTATTGTGACTGAGGACCTCAATGGTCAGATAATCTGTAACACAGACGCAATTCAGGGAGCGGAGTTTAATATTCAGTTCCCGTTACAAATTTAATGATTGGCCTAGCGAGCATCATGTTAATCAACACAAATGGAATAAACCTGTGCGTTTAGTATCTGATCAAAATAACAAGAAACATCCCACTGATAATCAAAATGATTTTAGGTGGAAAGTTTTATTGGTTGACGACGACCCTGACATCATAGCTGTTACAAAGTTGAGTCTTCGCAGTTTTCAGTATGAGGGCTATAAACTAGATATTATGGCTGCCAATAATGCTTCACAGGCTAGGTACCTTGTTGAACAAAACCCTGATTTGGCAGTTATGATTATTGATGTTGTGATGGAAACTGATACGGCAGGATTAGATCTAGTTGAATACATTCGAAATGAGCTAAATAATCGGATGTCTCGAATTATCATTAGCACCGGCCAACCAGGCCTCGCTCCAGAACGCTATGTAATTGATAATTATGATATCGATAACTACTTACCCAAAACTAACCTTACGAGTCAAAACTTATACTCACAATTGCGCCTCGCTCTCAAAGGCTATCAAGATCTTTATCGATTGGAGACTTATAGCAAAGGACTAAAACGAGTACTTTATCAAACTCCGAAACTTTATCATGAAGGTAGACAGTCAGAATCCAAATTCTTTCATTCACTCTTAAAGCAGTTAAAAATATTCTGCGAGATGAATAGCCACTCACGTTTTTTGTCCCTGGGTCTCCTTATAGCTAGCATCGATGATAAGAGAGTTAAAATCCAATGTGCTGAGGGGGATTTTGCTTATTTTCAAATAGATAAGGACGACCCGCTTGATCTTTTTAAAGCACATGAAATCATGCGCTTAGGAGACCAAAAAACCACCGAACACAAAGCGCATAAAAATTTTTTACCCATGGTGATCAAAGAGGATGTTGTTGCACTTGTTTACATTGAATCGGAACCAGGTCTATCCAAAAGTGACTTGGCCATCATGGAGGTGTTCTTATCTCAAGGTGCCAGTGTGCTTGAAAACATTAGGCTTTATAAGCAGCTTGACGATGACTACCAAAAGGCCATCAATACAATGGCGGATATTGCTGAATTCAAGGATACAGATACAGCCGAACACATCAATAGAATGTCTCATTACACGGAAATTATTGCTTTAGAAATGGGCTTATCTAAGACGACAGCTCACGCGTGGGGTCAGGCTTCAAGGCTTCATGATGTCGGCAAAATGGGGATTCCGGATAATATATTACAAAAGCCAGGCAAGCTGTCAGATAAAGAATTCGACATCATGCGCACTCATACTGTCATAGGCGCATCTATTCTTGGAAAAATTAGTCGGATGGAAGTCGCTAGAGATATTGCGCTTAATCACCATGAACATTGGGATGGATCAGGCTATCCAAAGGGAAAGTTGGGAGAGGAGAGTCCTCTGTCTTCCCGAATTGTTGCTTTGGTAGATGTATTCGATGCACTCATCAATAAACGTTGCTATAAGGACCCTTGGCCAGTTGAAGAAGCAGTAGAATATTTAAAGTTAAATAAGGGTAAGCACTTTGATCCCACCGTTACAGAAGCCTTTATGAGATTGTATAAGCGAGGAGCTATTACCCAGATAATTGAAGGTCATGGGATTCATTAAAGCCCTAGAGCTTCCTTCACAAAAGGTGTTGTTAGACGCCGTTGTTCTCTTAGTGAGGCTTTATCCAAAATATCGAGAGCCTCCATCAATGCATGAGTATCTCGCGGCAAGCGGTTTAATAGAAACAATGCAACTTCATCCGAGAGATAGAGCCCACGTCTATTAGATCGGTACTGCAATAGGCGTCTTTGATCTGCATCTTTGTAGTTCTGGAGATGCAATGAGACACCAGATTTTAGTCGTGACAGTAAATCCTCTAATTTAATATCGAGCTGATCTGCAGGTAAGTGCGAGGCAATCATTAGACGACACCCTGCATCACGGCAATTATTAAACAAGTTGAAGAGTGGAATATGCCAATCTTCGCGGTCGGAAACTAACTGTAAATCATCGATACACACCAAAGGCGCGTTCTCTAAGCCCTCTAATACCTGCTCAGGAGGATATTGGGACAACTCCTCAAGAGGCAAGTAAAGTGCACCAGAATTTCTCCCAAGAGCAGTCGACTGACAGATCGCCTGAAGAAGGTGAGACAATCCGGTACCACTAGCACCCGACAAGTATGCAAACTTTCGACCTTCATCTTTTAGTAAAAATGTAGCCATATGTTGCGGCGTACCATTTGGCGCATAGAAGTTATCAAAAGTTGCTTGGTCATCTAAAGCGATAGCCAAGCTTAATTGCCGAAAAGTTTTCATTGACTGACCCAATCAAAGACGAGATATTTTGCGTCTATTGGAGCAACTCCACCCGTGTCGCGAAACTGGCCACTCCTAACAAGAGCCTTATGTAGCAATTCTGCCCCACCTTCAGCTGCAACACTAAAACGAATTCTGTTGCCGCTTATTGAGAAGAGATCGAAAGACTCCACTAACTCCAATTTTTCAAATTGCTCAATGACACTTTTATAATTACTGAAGGACTCTACGTTACCAATCTCAACTAAGAGCGCATTGGTGTTAGTCTGCGGAATATAACTGAATGATCGTGTTAAAGAATCTAATAAACTGTCAACTTCCCGAGCAATAAAAGGTTCGTTATCCTGAGTATTAAAATCACCTAACTCGCGTCTGCCTCCAGCCTGATACAACCAAGCACCCCTTATTTCCCCCGAACTGGTTCTATAAAAGCGCAGAGCGATCCAACCATCTGCTCTATATCTTTCTGACGCCAATTCAATGTTATCTGCACTGAGATTCCAGGCCTGATCAATGGATAATGCCAACTGATCCTCAAGGTCAAATGTAGGGAGCATGTAGGGAATACCTCGAGATTCCATTGCTGATGAAAAATCTGTAAGTACCTTCTGCCCAATACTATTAGAGAAATCGCTACCCAAAAAATCTTGACTCAAGAATTCGCGCCCGGTGGTGACATCATCCTTTACAATCCAAACCAGTAATTTGGGCCTATTGGATGGTAATACCGGTAATTGAGCACGACGGATAAGTTGGTCTATGGCTGGCCGAGAAAAACTCACCTCTAGACCGGTATTGCGCCCATCAAGCGACTCCTCGAAATTTGATGGTAAATCTTGAAAGCTCAGAGCATCAATATAATCACTAGCACTGTCCAAAAAAGGGATTAGGCGGACTGAGTTAATGATTTCACTGTTACCTGTCAACTTGATCAATACATTATTCAGTGCCTCTTCTACACCCCGATCTTTAGATATGGCGGATTGATCCGCAACCGGCACTAGGCTGACGTATAGGTCCTCGACCTCTTCAGCAATACTGAAGTGACAAATTAAGGACAATACTAGTAAAAGGCGAGGCAACATTCTCACTCCTATTTCTCAGGTACCATTGTAACAGCGGTTTGTGAAGATTAGACTGAATCAAAAAAATATCGCTTATTTTAAATAACTTCAATTAAAAAATAGCGCGAGTTTACTAGCCGCGTTAAAATGTTGGTTCACTCTAAGGACGTTTTCCCATGACCGAAAAGAATCAATCTTTGAGCTACAAAGATGCAGGCGTTGATATTGATGCTGGTAACGCACTGATAGAAAAAATCAAAGGGGCTGCAAAACGTACGCGTCGTTCTGAGGTGATGGCTGGTTTGGGCGGTTTTGGCGCGCTGTTTGAGTTGCCTACCGGCTATAAGGAACCAGTACTAGTGTCTGGAACCGATGGTGTTGGCACTAAACTACGCCTCGCTCTGGATCATGGAAAACACGATACTGTCGGCATTGATCTTGTCGCTATGTGTGTTAACGATCTTATCGTCTGTGGTGCTGAACCCTTATTCTTTCTTGACTACTATGCAACTGGAAAACTTGATATCAATACCGCTGCGGCCGTCGTTAATGGTATCGCTGATGGCTGTGAACTATCAGGTTGCTCTCTCATTGGTGGCGAAACGGCGGAAATGCCAGGAATGTACGAAGATCAAGATTATGACCTAGCCGGTTTTTGTGTGGGCATTGCTGAGAAATCTAAACTTATTGATGGCAGTAAAGTGGCAGTGGGGGATACTCTCATCGGCCTTGCTTCAAGCGGACCTCACTCTAACGGGTATTCCTTAATCAGAAAAGTGCTCGAAGTGACTAATACTGATCCCGCAAAAACAGAGCTTGAAGGTCAGCCATTGATTGATCTGCTGATGGCGCCAACCAAGATTTATGTAAAATCACTATTAACTCTAATACAAGAATCGTCTGTGCACGCCCTAGCTCACATTACTGGTGGAGGCCTACTGGAAAATATACCCAGAGTACTGCCGGAGAGTGCTAAAGCAGTTATCGATATAACCGCATGGAAACGACCTGCGATCTTCGATTGGCTACAAAAGGGCGGAAATATCGATGAACATGAAATGCATCGAACCCTCAACTGTGGCGTTGGAATGGTGATCTGTGTTCCTGCTGCTTCCGCAGAACTTGCCATAACAAATTTGACCGGCAATGGTGAAACTGCCTTTATTCTGGGCACCATTGAAACAATGAACCCTGGAGACGAACAAGTTCAACTACTCGGGCTAACTAATGACTGAAGGCCAAAAGCCGACTTCTAAGATCGTGGTACTGATTTCTGGTAGCGGATCTAACCTGCAATCGATTATTAATGCCTGCGAAGAAAATAATATCGATGCTCAGATCAGCGCTGTTATAAGTAACAAGTATAATGTCAAAGGTCTAGATCGGGCTGCAGCTGCTAATATTCCTAGCATAGTCATTGATCATCACGCCTTTGAGACTCGGCAAGCATTTGATCAGTATCTGGCTGAAGTTATCTCAGGATTCACACCTGACTTGATTATACTGGCTGGGTTTATGCGTATCCTTACCGAAGAGTTCGTGAATCAATTTGTTGGGAAATTGATCAACATACACCCCTCTCTATTGCCAGCTTACCCTGGATTAAATACCCATCAAAGGGCTATAGAGGCTGGTGATAGAACCGCAGGTGCTACAGTACATTTCGTCACACCAGAATTAGACGGAGGTCCCTCGATCCTTCGAGCTCAGGTAGCGGTGCTGGAGAATGATACTTCAGATGCTCTTGCTGCTCGGGTACTGACTATGGAACATCAAATTTACCCTACCGTCGCTCAATGGTTTTGTGAGGGCCGAATTGGCATGAAGGATGGCATCGTTTTTTTTGATGGAGTGCAAATAGATAAATTGGGTCTCTTATTTACTCCGCAGAGTGAACATTAACCAGTTTTTATACTCTAAGTCTTTAGGACAAAATTATCTCGACTATTCTTAGGAAAAAAATGACCAAATTTGGATTGTTAGCAACTCAATATTTTCTATTTTTATTAATAGAATCTGCATTTGTGTTAACACTATTTGTAAGTCTCACTCACTCTACCGTTGTTAATAGCTCGGAAGTAGTCGATTATAGTGCCAGTTATACGGCCAAATATAATGGCATAGATATAAAGGCTAACTATAGTCTGGAATATCTAGGTAACAAACTCTTCGTCGAAAAATCGGAAGCCAAAAGTCTGTTTGGAAAAATAACTGAAGAAGCTGAATTCTTACTAAATGACACTAACGAAATAGTTCCTCAAAAATATCTCTACAGAAGATCATTATTGGGAGTGTCTAGAAAAGAAGATCAGATTTTTCATTGGGGCAACAACCAAGTTAACTACACTAAAAATGGCGATTCAAGATTAGTCCCATTGCCGATGGGTACCCTTGATATGGTTACTCATAAAGTGCAGTTACGTCGAGATCTTAAGGCCGGTAACAACGTATTTTCTTATCTCGTAATGTCACGAGGAAAAGTAAAGACCTATGATTACGAAGTGATAAAATCAGAAATCTTGATGACAGCATTAGGCCCACTGAATACGACCAAAGTACGAAGAGTTGTCAGCAAGGATAAAAAGCGCGAAACTGTCATTTGGATGGCAACGGACTGGGATTACTTAATTGTAAAACTAGTTCACTCCGAAAAAGGTGAAAGCCACCAACTTGATATTAGCAACGGGCAAGTTGGTGGAAAGAAAATAGCTACTGTAAAAGCGATCGAAGAGAAATCGTTATGACTAGACCAAAAACATCCGCTAATACAAGCAACTTTGTACTCGCTATAGGTACGCTCGCCTCCATTATCATCGTTGGAGGAGTTCTGTACCAGGCTCAAAAAGATGATTTATTGGATTCAGAAATTTTATCGATTCCTGAACAACAAGTCATTACTCTGCCTGAAGCCCCCGTGGTACCCGAAGCAACAATACCTAGCTCTAATGAAATAATCGACGAAGAGATGGAAGCTACAGAAGAAAAACCCACTCTCCCACGGCTGGATGAAAGCGACCAATTTGTGCGCGATAGAATCTCGATGATGAGTAGTAAGGAAGGACTAAAAACCTGGTTGTCCACTGATGATCTACTAAGACGTTCTGCTAGTTATCTCGACGGACTCTCAAGAGGAGTGATTCTCGGAAAAATCTTTCCTTTGAGCTCCCCTGAAAGTAATTTCGCAACACATCGCGATGGCGACATTATTTGGCTAAATGCAGGAAACTATGAGCGTTACAACGCAACGATCCAAGTATTAACGTCAATTGATATGAAATTAGTCGCTCAGATGTTCCATTTTTCTAGGCCATTGCTTGAGAGTGCCTTTTCAGAGTTAGGCTACCAACCTCGCCAAATGGATGGCATTATTTTGACCGCCTTAGACCAAGTGATCAGCACACCAGTGATTGTCGAACCCATACAACTGACCCGTGACTCTGTTATTTACAAATTTGCGGATCCGGGCCTTGAATCGTTAACACCGTTACAGAAACAGTTGATACGTAGCGGACCTGAAAACACTCAACGTCTTCAACAGCAAGCTATCCTTTTAAAGAACTCATTGCTAGATCCCAATGGTGGCGATTAAAAAAAAGCCCGCGAAAAGTCTCTATGTTTTAGGTAAGGTGACGCCGGTCTGTCCCTGATATTTCCCACCACGATCTGCGTAAGACGTTGCGCAAACCTCATCGGATTCGAAAAATAACATTTGGGCTACTCCCTCGTTGGCATAAATCTTAGCCGGAAGATTAGTAGTATTGGAAAATTCTAGGGTAACGTGCCCTTCCCATTCTGGCTCCAAGGGAGTGACATTGACGATAATCCCGCAACGGGCATAGGTCGACTTACCCAAACAGATAGTGAGAACTGAGCGTGGAATTTTAAAATACTCGACCGTTCTTGCAAGAGCAAAAGAGTTTGGGGGTATGACACAGTAATCGGCTGTCACATCGACAAAAGAGTCTTCATCAAAGTTTTTAGGATCTACGGTTTTGGAGTGAATATTGGTGAAAATTTTAAATTCATTGGCACAGCGAACATCGTACCCATAACTAGAAGTTCCATAAGAAATAACCCTATCTTCTCCAGAATAACGTACCTGTCCTGACTCAAAAGGCGTGATCATATTGTTTTGTTCCGCCATTCGACGAATCCAATTATCTGATTTAATACTCATGAAATTTTCTCTTTATTAAACAGTATTTTGACCATCTTAGGTCATCTTAAAAACGCAGGCAGTATGATACTCATTTACCATGTTTCGGCAAGGTTAGCGGCCATACATTTTAACAATTACTCAAAAATTATCTCTGGCCCGCTGTTACTAGACAGTCCTTGTAATTCATCAATCACCACGGTTGCAATATCTCTGTATTGTTGTGCTATCGCCGTATCTGCAAAAGCCTTAGCAGCCGGGACTCCTGAATCCCCTTGCTCTCTAATCGAAAGATCAAGAGGCAAGCTACCCAGCAGTTTAGTATCATAATCTGCAGCAACTTTAGCGCCACCACCGTCACCAAAGATATGTTCACCATGGCCGCATGCACTGCAAATATGTACCGCCATGTTTTCCACAATTCCTAAAACTGGTACGTTAACCTTCAGGAACATCTCTATACCTTTCTGTGCATCCAGCAGCGCAATGTCTTGGGGTGTAGTGACTATAATCGCTCCTGCTACCTGAGCCTTCTGAGACAAAGTCAGTTGGATGTCTCCAGTCCCTGGTGGCATATCCACCACCAAAACATCAAGGTCACCCCAAGCGGTTTGTTGCAATAGCTGCTGAAGAGCTCCCGCTGCCATAGGGCCTCTCCAAGCCATGGGTGTTTTGTCCGTCACTAAATATGCCATCGACATGGTTAACAACCCATGAGCTTCGACAGGCTTAAAGTATTTCTCGTCCACTGCCTGAGGACGGGTGTTCTCCGGCACTCCTAGCATCATAGCAATGCTAGGGCCATAAATATCAGCATCGAGAAGACCTACCCGCTGACCCTCTTGATGAAGACCTATAGCCAAATTGACGGCGGTGGTAGATTTACCAACTCCCCCTTTTCCTGAAGCAACTGCAATGATTTTCTTTACTTGGCTTAACACTAAAATACTCCAACCTATTACTGTTTATAACTGACCGGCCAATCTCTCACGTAATTGCCCGAATTGCCGGTGAAAAGTTAACGTAAAATCGCTATACTCGCGTCTTTCCAACTGTTGCTAAAAGATTTGTATAATGTCGTCAAAACGCCAAATTCTGGTCACCAATGCCCTGCCCTATGCCAATGCTGCTTTGCACTTGGGTCACATCTTAGAGTACACACAAACCGATGTATGGGTGCGTTTCCAAAAAATGCGCGGCCATGAATGTTACTACGTTTCTGCTGACGATGCTCATGGCACGGCCATTATGCTTAAAGCCGAGGAAAAAGGGATAAGTCCTGAACAACATATCGACGATATGTTAACAATTCACAAAGCAGATTTTGAGGATTTTTATATTGGCGTAGATAACTATCACTCTACCCATTCCGATGAGAATAAGGCATTTTCTGAGCTCATTTATAATCGTCTAAAGTCGAACGATCACATCGCTCAAAGATCTATCAGTCAAGCATTCGATCCAGAGAAAAGCCTCTTCTTGGCGGATCGTTATGTCAAAGGCACATGCCCTAAGTGTAAAGCTGAAGATCAATACGGCGATAATTGTGAGGCCTGCGGAGCCACCTATGCCCCCGTTGATTTGATTGACGCCGTGTCGGTAATATCTGGGGCAACTCCCATTGAAAAAGAGTCAATCCACTACTTCTTTAAGTTACCAGAATTCACTCAGTTCCTTAAAGATTGGATTGATACTAACGCAGTACAAAAGGAAGTCGCCAATAAGTTGTCGGAGTGGTTAGACAGCGGTCTGCAGGAGTGGGATATTAGCCGTGATGCCCCCTACTTTGGTTTCGAAATTCCGGACGCGCCAGGTAAATACTTTTATGTCTGGCTAGATGCCCCTATTGGCTATATGGCGAGCTTTAAGAATCTCTGTGATAAAACAGATCTTGATTTTGATTATTTTTGGAAAGAGGATAGCCCTACTGAGCTTTACCATTTCATTGGTAAAGATATCGTTAATTTCCACGCTCTTTTCTGGCCTGCAATGCTCAAAAGTGCCAACTACCGCAGACCCACTAAAGTCTGTGTTCATGGCTTTGTGACTGTCAATGGTAAAAAGATGTCAAAATCTAGAGGTACTTTTATCAATGCTCGTTGTTATTTGGATTATTTAAATCCGGAGTATTTACGTTATTACTATGCCTCTAAACTATCTGGGACGGTTGAAGATATTGATCTTAATTTGGAAGATTTTGTCCAGAAGGTTAATAGTGATTTGGTGGGCAAAGTGGTTAATATCGCCAGTCGATGTGCCAAGTTCATCACCAAAGGAAATGATGGCGTACTCTCAAGCAACATTGACGATCAAGCGCTCTGGAATCAGGTTAGTAGCGCAGCGGATACTATCGCGACACATTATGAAAATCGTGACTTTGGTAAAGCGATTCGTGAAATCATTGCTCAAGCCGACGCAGCAAATGAATACATAGCGGCTCAAGAACCATGGAAGCTTAATAAAGACGAAAGCCAAGCCCAGAGAGTTCAAGACATTTGCTCTCTTGGTATTAATTTGTTTAGAGTTATATTGACTTATCTGAAACCAGTATTGCCTGCAATGGCCGAGGCTGGAGAATCATTCCTCAATGATTCTTTGACCTGGGACAGCGCTAGATCCCCCTTACTTGGACATCGTATTAATTCTTTTCAACCTTTAATGCAACGCATTGATAAAGAAAAGGTTGATGCAATGGTCGAAGCTAGCAAAGAAGAGCTTGCCTAGGCGTCCATTTCTCTAACATTAAGGACTTTATTGTAAAACTCATCCTTTCTGGTGTTATAACGGTTGTATAGCGTGGAATGATTAATTGATAATGGTGGCTGGTCTCAGCCACTATAATAAGCGCATGCAAGAATTCGCTATCATTCTGGTCAGCTCTATTCTGATCAACAATTATGTTCTCGTGCAGTTCCTCGGACTCTGCCCATTTATGGGTGTATCCAAAAAACTCGAATCTGCTATCGGTATGTCAGCAGCAACCACCTTTGTACTGACTCTCACTGCAATGGCTAGCTATATCGTTAACGAGCTTATACTAATGCCACTTGGGTTGATGTATCTGCGCACTATCGCATTTATTCTGGTCATTGCTGCTGTGGTCCAATTTACTAAAATGTTCATCGAAAAAACCAGCCCCTTATTGTATCGCGTACTAGGTGTCTTTCTGCCCCTTATCACAACCAACTGTGCGGTCTTAGGAGTGGCCTTACAGAATGCCAATAAAGACCTCAATTTTATGCAATCGTCCCTCTATGGCTTTGGTGCGGGTGTTGGATTCTCGTTAGTTTTGATTTTCTTTTCAGCAATGCGTGAACGTCTCGCCGCCGCTGATATTCCACAGCCTTTTGAAGGCGCTGCAATCGCTATGATTACAGCAGGTTTAATGTCGTTGGCATTCATGGGATTTAGTGGGTTGGTCTAGATGATTGAGTTACTCACTGAAAATATCACGCTCGCCGCGCTAGTATCTCTAGTAGGTCTAGGCGTCTTATTTGGTGGTCTATTGGGTTATGCAGCTGAGAAATTTAAAGTAGAGAGCGATCCTATTGTGGAGCAGCTTGATGAATTACTACCTCAAACTCAATGTGGTCAGTGCGGTTTCCCCGGCTGTAAGCCCTATGCCCAATCAATAGCCGATGGCGATGCTATTAATAAATGTCCACCTGGGGGCCAATCGACCATTAACGCCATTGCAAAATTATTAGATGTAGCTGCACCGTCATTAGATGAAGAGCATGGAGAGGAAGAGATAAGGACTGTTGCATTTATCCGAGAAGATGAATGTATTGGTTGTACCAAGTGTATTCAGGCCTGTCCGGTTGATGCAATATTAGGAGCCGCCAAACTAATGCACACAGTAATAGCGCGAGAATGCACTGGTTGTGACCTCTGTGTTGAACCCTGTCCTGTTGATTGTATCGACATGCTACCCATTGAAGAAGACATTGAGCAATGGCGTTGGTCAATCCCCAAAAAGCAACACCGTTTAATAGCCACATCCTCGTCTGCTGTCTATGAGACACTGACATGAGACAGCTATGGGAAACTCCCGGTGGCGTCCATCCTCCAGAGAATAAAGTACAGTCTCTCAAATTAGGCATCGGCCACCTGACCATTCCTCAGAAGCTGATTTTGCCGCTTGTTCAACATATAGGTGATGCCGCTATACCCTGCGTAGCAATCGGAGATGTGGTTCTTAAAGGTCAAAAAATTGCATCTGCTAGCGGTGACCTGAGCGCACCTGTGCACGCTCCCACGTCAGGGGTCATAAGCGCTATTGAAGATCGTCCTGTAGCCCATCCTTCAGGAATGTCAGCACTCTGCATTGAAGTTACGAGTGATGGCGAAGAACATTGGATAGATCTACATGGCCATGCTGAGTATAAACAACTCAGCCCTCAAGAAGTTAGTCACCTGATTGCTGATGCAGGAGTTACCGGGCTTGGCGGCGCAGGCTTCCCATCAGCAGCAAAGCTTGATAATAGTCGTACCAGGTCCATTGACACTCTGATTATCAATGCGACTGAATGTGAGCCTTATATTACTGCCGATGACATCCTAATTCGCGAGCGCGCAGCAGAGATCATTCAAGGGATTGACGTCATCAGTCACGTGCTTGATATGCCAACGAGGGTTTTAATTGGTATTGAAAATAATAAACCAGAGGCGATAGATGCTCTTCGTGAAGCATGCAAAAGCATGGCTATTGAAGTTGTAGCTATCCCGACTAAATATCCATCGGGCGGTGAAAAACAACTTATTTATATCCTTACAGGTCAAGAAATACCCAGCGGCCAATTACCATCAGACATCGGCATGGTATGCGTGAACAGTGGGACAGCTTTTGCCATCAAACGCGCGGTAATTAACGGTCAGCCATTGATTTCAAGAATAACGACAGTTACCGGAGGTGCCTGTGGAATTAATCGTAACTATGAAGTCCTTATAGGTACTCCGGTCAGCCATCTCCTAGAAGAAAATAAGTTTATACGAAAAAATTGCAGTCGTTTAATCATGGGTGGCCCAATGATGGGCTTTAGCCTCAGCTCCAGTGAACTATCTGTTGTAAAAACCACTACCTGTATTCTCGCTCCAAGTCACTCCGAAATACCTGAGGAAGATCCTCAACAACCTTGTATACGTTGTGGTCTCTGTGCGGAGGCCTGTCCAGCGTCTTTATTACCACAGCAACTCTATTGGTATGCGCAATCTGAAGACCACGAACGTCTGCAGGCGCATAATTTGTTCGACTGTATAGAGTGCGGCGCCTGTTCCTATGTTTGTCCCAGTAATATCCCTTTGGTGCAATACTACCGCAGTAGTAAGGGTAATATTATTAATTCGCGCAACACTAAAATTAGCGCCGCAAAAGCGCGCGAGCGCTTCGAATTCCGCCAAGTGAGACTAGATAAAGCGGAACAAGCACGAGAGGTTAAACGCAAAGCTCGGCGTATCGCCACTGAGAAAGCAAAGACGTCTGACTCATCAGCAGCAGACATTATTAACGCAGCTAATCTACGCGCTAAGGCCCGGCAGGCTTCACCCGATCAGCAAAAAGCTAAATTAGAACGAACATTAATGGCTGCGAAAATGCGCCTTGAAGAGGCTCAAGAACGATTAGTGGAAGCTAATAAAAGTGGTAGCGCAGAACAGCAGGCTCAGCAACATGCTAGTGTCGAAGGTGCTCGGCAAAAGGTTGAGCAAACAAAACGGCGACTTGAGGAGGTAATTCAGTAGTGGCTTTTAAGCAAATAACCTCACCCCATGGACACAATCGTCAGAGCACTGGCCGAATAATGCAACTAGTGCTCATTGCCACACTACCGGGTCTTATCGTACTCAGCTATCAATTTGGCTGGGGTATTCTGATTAATCTGTTCCTCGCAGTCTTTGCAGCGATTAGTGCAGAAGCTCTTATACTTAAAATACGACAGCGACCTATTGGATTATATTTACGGGATTATAGCGCCGTGGTTACTGGAGTTCTGCTCGGTCTGTCCTTGCCGCCTTTGGTGCCATGGTGGTTAGTAGTTGTGGCAACAGTATTTTCAATAGTAATTGCCAAGCAGTTATATGGCGGTCTTGGCTCTAATCCTTTTAATCCAGCGATGGTTGGTTATGTTGTTGTATTGATTTCTTTCCCTATTGAGATGACTACCTGGGTGACGCCAGTATCACTACTTCCCGAAGGTATCAGTCACCCAGGGCTTTTTGAATCACTGACAATCGTATTTGCCGGATTTAGTCCCTTGGACGGAGTTACCGGTGCTACACCGCTTGACCTTTTCAAACATAGTGATGGGTTATTGGTCGATCAGATTTATCAAAACAATACCCTCTTTAGCAGTGCTAGTTTCGCTGGTGTCGGTTGGGAATGGGTTAATGTCGCGTTTCTACTCGGCGGTTTAGGCTTGCTGAAAGCACGTATTTTCACTTGGCACGGCCCAGTTGCTATGCTCGTCACATTGGCCACTATGTCTATGCTGTTTTGGGATGGCGGTAGCTCAAACAGCCCCGGCTCTCCATTAATGCATCTATTTAGTGGTGCCGCTATGTTTGGCGCCTTTTTCATCGTGACTGACCCTGTTTCCTCGGCCGTCAGCAATCGTGGAAGACTTTTTTATGGTGCGTTAATTGGGCTACTAGTTTATGTAATACGCGCCTGGGGAAGCTATCCTGATGCAGTGGCATTTGCGGTGCTTTTAGGTAATTTTGCCGCACCCTTTATCGATAACTACACGGTACCGAGAACTTACGGCCATAATCAACGCCGCAAAGCTACAGCAAAGGAGGAAGACGAATGATCCTTTCGTCCATTCGAGACAATGCCCTCGCTCTTGCCCTATTTGCTTTAATAACAGCCCTTTTGTTGTCATCAGTTAATAACCTAACTCGTGATCGGATTGCACAAGCGGAGAGACTTGCAGCACAAAGTGCTCTTTTAGAAGTAGTGCCGTCAGAGCTCCACGACAATGACATGTTGCTTGATACTCAGCCTATCCCATCGCAATTTTGGTCGCTACTGGGACTCGAGAATGGTGGTAATGTCCATATTGCCCGATATAACAACGAACCCATTGCAGTCATTATTCCCACCATTAGTCCTGAGGGATATAGTGGTGATATTGCTATGCTTGTTGGCGTAAATGTTGATGGCAGTGTGGCTGGGGTGCGAGTTGTAAAGCATCGGGAAACTCCAGGTCTGGGCGATAAGATAGAACTACGTAAAAATTTGTGGATTCTAGATTTTAACGGCCGATCTCTAAGTAATACACCACGTCAAAAGTGGGCGGTTAAAAAAGCAGGCGGTGATTTTGATCAATTTACAGGAGCCACCATTACGCCAAGAGCCGTCATTAATCAGTTGGTTAATACACTGACGTATTTCGATCAAGACAACGAGAGACTTTTCGCCTTAGAACAGACACCTAAGACACAGGACAAATAATGAGCCAGGGGTTCAAAGAAATAACAACCAACGGATTATGGCACAACAATCCAGCGCTAGTGCAACTGCTAGGTCTATGCCCGCTGCTTGCGGTAACCTCTACTGTCGCCAACGCGCTGGGTTTAGGCCTTGCCACTCTTCTGGTCTTGGTTGGCTCAAATACCATAGTCTCGCTTATTCGCAATCATGTTAGTGATGCCGTGCGTCTTCCTGTATTTGTCATGGTTATAGCCTCATTTGTGACCTGTACCGAGATGCTCATGAAGGCTTACACTTACGAGTTGTACCAGATTCTTGGTATTTTTGTACCCTTAATAGTCACCAATTGTGCGATTCTTGGCAGAGCTGAGGGTTTTGCTAGTAAAAATTCAGTGGGGTTAGCTGCTCTAGATGGTTTTATGATGGGACTGGGGTTCTTGATGGTATTAGTCGCTTTAGGTGCAGTAAGAGAGCTACTTGGCCAGGGCACACTCTTAGTTGATATGCATCTTTTATTCGGCCCCAGTGCGATGAACTGGCTTATAAAACCCTTCGGTGAAAGTTATAGCTTTTTAATATTTGTTTTACCACCAGGTGCATTTCTCGTCGCTGGTTTGCTTATTGCCCTTAAAAACATGCTTGATGATATGGCTAAGACTCGTTCAGATTCCCAAAAGTCTAAACCGGTCAAAGGCGCTAAGCGGGTCAGGACTACAGGCCATATAAGTTAGTGTTTAATGACTATCTATATCCTTGTCAAACAACATATTAATATCACGGAAAGCTTTAAACTCCAGATAATTGTTACTTGGATCCCGAATAAACAAGGTCGCCTGCTCTCCCCTGAGGCCCTCAAATCTTAAATAGGGCTCAATCACAAAATCAACATTAGCTTTTCTCAATCTATCAACGAATTCTTGATATAACTCCCAGTCTAGAATCAAGCCAAAATGAGAAGCTGGCACAGCATGATCATCTACTGGGTTAGTCACAGTCGCGGGATGATCTTCTGGGTCAACCAGGTGAGCAACTAACTGATGTCCAAAGAAATCAAAATCAATCCAACGGTCAGACTCTCGACCTGAGACGCAACCAAGAATATCGACATAGAAAGTTCGTGCTTCTTCCAAATCGATAACGGGAAATGCTAAGTGAAAAAGAGGCTGAGTAGTCATGGTAAGAGGTCGTGATGATTTAGTTCGCAGAGTAGCACGCTCGAATCAAAAGAAGACTGAAATCGAGCGTGCAAATGATGTTCCGACTTATTAGGGCATCCTGTACAAGGCACAAATTTTATTACCTGAGGGATCACGTAAATAAGCCAAATACATACTCATTGGGCTCCCCTCGCGCACTCCTGGAGGATCTTCGCAAGCGATTCCGCCATTGGCAATGCCAGCAGCATGCCAAGCATCAGCGGCTTCGGGACTATCCACAGCAAAGCCCAACGTACTGCCGTTGCCATGGGTCGCCGGCTCACCATCGATTGGTTTGGTCAGCATAAAAACACTACCATCAGCGAAATAAAAGCAACGACCCTTGGGGTCCATAACCCCTGGTTTGTGGCCAATAGCACCTAAAACGGCGTCGTAAAAAGATTTGGATTCATCGACGTTGTTCGCACCGATCATTACGTGACTGAACATATTTCTTCCTTATAGTTGAGTATTAAAGTTAATATTTTGGTGGGCAGCACGAACTCTTTTTTGTCTTTTTGCTACGCGATTAACGCAGAGCATATTACGGTTCAGGTACAAAAACTTCAACCGCACTTCTGCAGTTAAGTAGTCAGTCTCTCTTCAGTGATTAGATGAGTATTTTTGACCATTCGTACTAATGATATCTTTGCTAATGATTACCACGGCAGATCATCCAAATCTAGGTTGCCACCACTGAGTATAATAGCAATTCGTTTACCATGAAAATCTTCCGGCTGATCCATAATAACTGCCAGGGGAACTGCTGCTGAAGGCTCAACGATAATTTTTAAACGACTCCAAATGAGTTTCATTGCCTCCACAATCCGCGCCTCGGATGCCAATAAGATATCATCAACCTGCTCGGTTATAATCTCAAAATTACGCACCCCCAGCGTAGCACGCAAGCCATCGGCGATAGTGTTAGGGGCAGATTTAGCGACCCTTACTCCAGACTTGTATCCCTGCCAAGCATCATTAGCCATTTCAGGCTCTGCTCCGATAACCAGAGTCGATTCACTTCCTTTAGACTGCTTAACCACCAGCGCTGAGCCGCCGAGCAAACCACCGCCACCAACCGGCGCCATGAGCATATCAATGGGCTGTCCAATTTGAGACAAGGTTTCCAGAGCGGCGGTACCCTGACCTGCGATAATTCTATTATCATCATAGGCGTGAACCAAGCTAGCTCCAGACTGAGTAATTAGGTTGGTTACAGTCGCTTCTCGGGCAGCCATCGTCGGCTCACAGTAAACCACTGTCGCACCATAACTAATTACCGCATCTTTTTTAGCTTGAGGGGCATTATCAGGCATAACCACAGTACAAGGCGTTTGTCGCATAGCGGCGGCCCAAGCCAGAGCAGCACCATGATTGCCTGAAGAATGAGTGACCACCCCTTTGCTGAGACTATCTTGGTCCATGGAAAACACTGCATTGCAGGCTCCGCGAGCCTTAAATGCCCCCACTTTTTGAAAATTATCAGCTTTGAAGAATAGCTCACAACCAAATATTTTATTGAGTTGGGCACTCTGCAAAATAGGTGTGCAGTGGATGTAGGGCACTATCCGCTCATGGGCTTGCTGGATATCTTCGATAGTTAATTTCATGGGAGCAGTTTAGCGCAGTTGCAGGGTCACTAGCGACTAAAACTATTGATAGGCGAATAGGTAATTTGCCATATACTTAGGGTATGTTTGTCGCACATCGACCTAATGTTTGCCAAGGAGTAGAGAGTTGTAATGGATAAAATCGAATACTGGTTAACCCTGCCGATCATTCAGGTCGGAGACTTTACGCTTCGGCTTGCAGACCTTGCATCAGCAATGGGTATTATTGTTCTTACAGTCATTATTTCAAAAATTCTGACTCGAGCAGCCACGCTTGCGGGTGAGCGCACTCGCGCTCAAGATCAAAATATTTATGTTGTTAATAGGGTCCTTAAATATTTAGTCTATGCCTTAGGTACAGTGATGGCTCTGTCGGAGCTGGGGTTTAGCTTTGATAAGTTAGCCATTATCGTAGGAGCATTAGGTGTCGGTATTGGGTTTGGCCTTCAGTCTATTGTTAATAATTTTGTTAGCGGTATTATCATTCTGTTCGAAAAATCTCTGCGAGTTGGAGATTTCATTGAGCTACCCAATGGTTTATTGGGAGAGGTACGCGAGGTCAATATTCGCAGCACGCTAATTCGTACTTTGGATAACGCTGATATTCTCGTCCCCAATTCAGACTTTATTACTAATCAAGTCAACAATTGGACCCTCAATGATGATGTTAGACGCTTTAATATCCACTTTAGTGTTGCCTATGGCAGCGATCTAGAACTGGTGCGGAAAGCTGGGCTTGAGGCCGCAGATCAGGTCCCACTCACCATTCACCGAGACAACCTTATGCCAGATATCTTAATACGTGAATTGGCTAATTCGGGCATAGAGTGTTCACTATCAGTATGGACCGAAGGTGACCTAGTTAAGCGACCAGGTCTAGTCACTTCCACCTATCTAACATCTATTTACAACAGCCTTGCAGCTCACGGAGTGGAAATCCCCTTCCCGCAGATGGACGTGCATATGCGAGACTAGTTAATCCTGAATCCATAAAAAAGCCGCTCACTGGAAGCGGCTTTTTTATTGGCAACAGAGTCTATTTCTGAAGATCACGACCGCGGTTGGCAGCAATCCTTAAGCGCAGCGCATTAAGTTTAATAAAGCCCTCAGCATCCGCTTGATTGTAGGCCCCACCATCATCATCAAAAGTGGCAATAGTCTCATCAAACAGGCTATCAGACGCAGATTGGCGGCCAACCACACTGACACTACCCTTATAGAGCTTTACTCGCACATCGCCGTTTACTGCCTCCTGACTTTGATCAATTGCAGTTTGCAACATCAAACGCTCTGGAGCCCACCAGTATCCGTTGTATATAAGTTTGGCATAACGTGGCATCAACTCATCTTTAAGGTGAGCAACCTCTCGATCCAGGGTCAGGGATTCGATGGCACGATGGGCTTTCATCATTACGGTACCCGCTGGAGTCTCGTAGCACCCCCGTGATTTCATACCTACATAACGATTCTCAACGATGTCTAATCGACCAACACCATTAGCACCAGCAATCTGGTTTAAGTGCTCGATAACCGTTGCCGGTGACATTGATACGCCATCAATAGCGACAATATCGCCCTTCTTATAGCTAATGGTCATGAACGTTGCTTCATCAGGTGCATTTTCTGGCGAAACGGTCCAGCGCCACATATCCTCTTCAGCCTCTGACCAAGGATCCTCTAAATTACCACCCTCGTAGGAGATGTGAAGTAAGTTCGCATCCATGGAAAAAGGTGATTTTTTACCGCGCTTCATTTCTACGGGGATGTTATGAGTCTCACAGTACTCCATTAATTTATCCCGCGAATTTAGATCCCATTCACGCCATGGAGCGATGACTGTAATACCTGGCTTAAGCGCATAGGCTCCCAGTTCAAAACGAACTTGATCATTACCTTTTCCCGTTGCCCCGTGGGAAATTGCCTCAGCCCCGGTTTCATTAGCGATTTCGATCATCCGCTTAGCTATTAGGGGTCGAGCAATAGAGGTACCCAATAGATACTCGCCCTCGTAAATAGTATTCGCGCGAAACATGGGGAATACATAATCTCGGGCATACTCTTCCCGTAGATCTTCTATATAGATCTCCTGGACCCCAAGGGCTTCAGCTTTTGCGCGAGCTGGCTCAACTTCTTCACCCTGACCAATGTCCGCGGTAAAAGTGACGACTTCGCACTGATATTCTTCTTGCAGCCACTTCACAATAACCGAGGTATCTAACCCACCTGAGTATGCTAAAACTACTTTGTTAACTGATGACACCTGATTTCAACCTTGTATGGATAGTAAAGATCGCGGATTTTACCTGAACCGGCGTTTGGATTCACTGTTTGTCTACGTTTGGGTATATAACTTATTGATCAAAGGGATTTCAGCGGAGTCGAATAGCCGTAAATCTTGGGCAAAAAATTTGTGCAAATCTGCTTTATCTGGAAAACCATAATAGCAGCCCTCACCATTTGGAGGAGTCGTCGTTATCTGATCTGTTCGTACCAACTCATCCACCGCGGCACCAATCTCCAGACAGCCATCACGGTACAGCTTCAAAACGTTCAGCGTGTAGGAAAGTGACATATTTAATGGAATTGACGCCTTCGCAATGATTGCGCCACTATCTATGGTGCAATCGCTAATTCTGTGCAGGGTTGAGCCGATTAAAGAGTCCTCATTGAGCATGGCTCTGAAACTTGCCATAACGCCTCGATAGTCAGGTAAGAGACCTGAATGCAGATTAATCACCCCATGTTTGGGCAGGTTAATGACGTGGTCATGAAGAATTAAACCAAAACGCACCGAAATAATAAGATCCGGTTCAGTAGCCGCTATTTTTGCCACTGCTTGTGGAGTATTAACCTGATTATCACAGTCAATGAAATTCTCTAAAGTGCATCCCATAGACTGGGCTAACGCACAAAAGGTGGGTCGACCATCGTTGAGTAAATTATTTTCAAAGTTTGCTAACTCAATTAGTGGTTCAGGTCGTCGTTTATCAGCACCCACCTTTTCTGAAATGAATACCGAGATATTTTGTCCCTCGAGTATCCGAATTAGGTGACTAAGCGCCAAATGGCTCGCTAAATCTCGATTGACTAGCAGTGTTATGTTCATATCATGACTAATCGTTTATTGTTTGAAGTTAGTTTTTCACAAAACCTATTATGAAGCTATGGTTTGCGGTAGCATTCACATGTTAACAATGGAGCTCAACATAATGGATTCAATCACAATCATTCGACCTGATGACTGGCATCTCCATCTGCGAGATGATCAGGCTTTAGTGACCTCGGTTCCTGCTGCAGCAAGAGGATTTGGTCGCGGCATTATCATGCCTAATCTTACCCCTCCGGTCACCAAAGTTGCTCTAGCTAGTGATTATCGCGAGCGTATTCTTGCCCAGCGACCAGAAGGTTCAGATTGGCAGCCATTAATGGTGCTCTATCTTACCGACAACACCAGCCCTGATGAAATTTATGCCGCAGCTGAGAGTGGTTTTGTACATGGCTGCAAATATTATCCTGCTGGCGCCACCACCAACTCTGATTCTGGCGTTACGGACCTTAACAACATGCACTCAGTGTTCACAGCCATGGAAGAAGTCGGCATGGTGCTACAAATGCATGGTGAAGTTACCTCACCAGACATTGATATATTTGATCGCGAGGTAGTATTTATCGAACGCCATTTGCGATCATTGGTAGACCAATATCCGAATCTCAAAGTTATTTTAGAACACATTACTACTGAGCAGGCTGCTGACTTTGTAATGAGTGCGAGTGATAATGTTGGTGCGACCATTACTCCACAGCATTTACTCTATAATCGAAACCATATGCTGGTGGGCGGTATTCGTCCGCACCTATTTTGCTTGCCCATATTAAAAAGAGACATTCACCAACAGGCCCTAATCAGCGCTGCTACCAGCGGCAACCATAAATTCTTTTTGGGTACCGACTCAGCACCTCATACTAAGGGTGCAAAAGAAAGTGCCTGCGGTTGTGCCGGCTGCTTTAGTCATCACGCAGCCATAGAGCTATATGCTGAAGTGTTTGATCAAGCAGGTGCAATGGATAAATTAGAGGCCTTCGCCAGTATCAATGGCCCGGATTTCTATGGTCTTCCCCATAACACAACAAACATTGTGCTTAACCGTCAGTCATGGCTACTTCCGGAGAGCCTTCCTTTTGAAGATACTGTGCTAGTGCCATTGGGTGCAGGCACCACATTAAAATGGAAGCTAGCTGAATGATGGAGAATCTCCAAGAGAGCTCTGACACTTTTATGGCGCAACGCTTTCGTGGGTTTTTACCGGTGGTGGTTGACGTTGAAACCGGTGGTTTTGACTCTCATAGAAACGCCCTACTTGAAGTGGCTGCAGTTTTGTTAGAAATGGACGGTCAGGGCAATTTACAAATTAAAGAAAGCTATAGTAAGAATATCGAACCTTTCCCTGGCGCCATTGTTGAAGAGTCTGCGCTAGAATTTACCGGTATTGATATCTATGACCCAGAACGCATGCCCGAAGAAGAAGGCGAAGCTCTGCGGGAGATTTTCCAACCCATTCGACGTGAAGTATCGATTACTGGTTGCACTCGCGCCGTAATGGTTGCCCACAATGCCCATTTTGATTTAGGTTTTATCAATGCTGCGGTCAATCGCGCTAATATCAAACGCAACCCGTTCCATCCATTCTCATGTTTTGACACCTCTGGCCTAGCCGGGCTTGCCTATGGGCAAACTGTTTTGGCTAAAGCCTGCAAAGCTGCAGGTATCGACTTCAATAATAACGACGCGCACAGTGCACTCTATGACACCGTTAAAACTGCTGAGTTATTCTGCGGTATTGTTAATCGCTGGAAAGAGTTGGGTGGCTGGCCTCTTAAGCCTTAATTACCAGAGCTCCTTTAACTCGACCATTACGATTATTTCACCTTTGGTTTAACCCAAAAATCAGCGTTATCGATGCCTGCGGCCTCTGCGTCAAACGTAGGATCAAATCCGTCTTTGAGTTGTGTCTCGTAGTCTTTTAGCGCTAACAAAGCCGGTCGTTGCAAAATCAAGATCGCTATAATATTCAACCAAGCCATAGCGCCAACGCCAACATCACCGAGAGCCCATGCTAGGTCGGCAGACTTAATACCGCCGTACATGACAGATGTCAGCACCAACCATTTTAAAAATATCATTAACCAAGGGCGGTGCACCGCGCGATTGATATAAGTGACATTTGTTTCAGCGATATAGTAGTAAGCCAAGATAGTTGTGAATGCGAAGAAGAACAGCGAAACTGCCAACAGACTGGCACCCAAACCTGGCAGTATGGTTTCAAAAGCGCTTTGAACATAGATAGGCCCTGCTTCTACGCCGGCCAGTCCTGTATACAACATAACTCCGTCGGGTCCCTGCACATTATAGAGGCCAGTAAGCAAGATCATAAATGCTGTGGCAGTGCAGACAAACAACGTATCAATATAAACCGAGAAAGCCTGCACCAACCCCTGCTTAGCTGGATGTGAAACTTCCGCCGCGGCTGCAGCGTGAGGAGCTGTGCCCTGACCCGCTTCATTGGAGTAAATACCTCGCTTAACACCCCACTGGATTGCCATGCCTATAATCGCGCCATAACCTGCTTCTAGACCAAACGCACTATTGATGATCAAGCTAAACATCGCGGGGATTTTCTCGTAATTAGCGCCCATGACTACCAAGGCAATCAAAATATAACCAAGTGCCATGACAGGAACGACGACTTGGGTAAAGCTGGCGATGCGGCGAACACCCCCAAACACAATTAAAGCCACGCCGATAGCGATGACAGACGCCCCAACAACAGGGGGTACGCCCCAAGCATTTTCAACGGCTGCGACAATACTGTTGGCTTGAATGCCCGGCAGACAGAAACCAACCGCAATAATGGTACATGCGGCAAATAACCAGGCATACCACTTTTGACCCATGGCTTTCTCGATGAAATATGCTGGCCCGCCGCGGTACATACCTTTTTCATCTTTTTCTTTGTATATTTGTGCCAGTGTTGCCTCTACATAGGCTGTGGATGCACCAAGAAATGCCACCAACCACATCCAGAAAACTGCACCTGGACCACCCATGGCAATCGCCGTTGCGACACCTGCGATATTACCTGTACCAACACGACCGGATAACGAAATTGCTAGGGCCTGAAAGGAAGATACGCCCGCATCGGAGCTTTTCCCTTGGAACATCAGTTTTATCATGTGCCGAAAATGACGAATCTGTAGAAAGCGAGTACGGATGGAGAAATAGAGGCCAGTTCCAAGACAGAGATAGATAAGAGCTGAGCTCCATATAATGCTATTTAGATAATTTACAAATGCTTCCAAAATATTTCTCCGCTTTTTTTATTAGATTCTGTTTCGCATGGTACAGCTCAGTCAAGAATGAGCAAAATATTAAATGGTATTATTGTGCTCCAGTCATAATTCTTTGATCTGAAGTCTCAGCGGAATCCCAATATCCGCTTTTGTGTGCTGCAGCATTATTCGGTGCAAGTTGTCAAAAAAAGCACCTGTCATTTCGGCGGTTTTTCTCGCGTCCATATCAATATGACCCAGTATAGTTTCATAAATGGCGCATAGTTGATCTTTTTCATTAAGCATAACAGCGGTGAGATGAATTAGTTTTTTGTTTACTCTATGCAATCTATATCGGGTTACAACAACTTCATCTAACAGGCATTCATTAATATATTTAATGTTGTCTTCAAGCGTGAAGGAAGAAAATCCAGAATCAAAGTATTCTTTGGAAAAACCTAATTCGGCGATGTAAAAGTCTTCAATAGACTCGCCAAATATTTTTGAATAATACAAAACATTCATGTGCCCATTTTGATCACACATATCTTGGGTAATGCGTATGGGTTGGGAGGTGTGAGGAAAAGCACTCTTTATAGTCATAAATAGTTCATCAGTAATAAGTTGAGGATTATTTTTTTTGCAGTGTTAGAGCCAGCTGATAAAGCTGTTTTTTGTCGCCGCCGGTGATTTTAGCGGTGAGGGATGCCGCCTTAGTAATGGGTAAATCTTTCATCAATATTTTTAAAGTCTTTTCAGCATCATTCGAGAGACTCCCGCCTGCGGTAACATTACCTCCAATGACAACAACGATTTCTCCTCGTTGTTGATTACTATCAGCTTTGATCTGTTCCAGTAATTCATCGAGGGTACCATGAAGATAAGTCTCAAAGGTCTTACTGATTTCTCTCGCCACGAAAGCGGTCCGGTCAGAACCAAATACATCGGATAAATCTTGCAAGGTTGCCAGAATACGATGGGGAGCCTCATAACAAACAAGGGTATCGGTTACTGACTTAAGAGTTTCAAGCATTTTCTGACGCTGAGTTGATTTCGCTGGAAGAAAACCAATAAAACGGAATTTGTCAGTGGGTAATCCCGAAACACTTAACGCAGAAATAGCTGCGCAGGCACCGGGAATAGGAATTACCTCAATACCCTCATTGCGGGCGCGAGCAACTAAGCGATACCCTGGATCTGAAATCAGAGGAGTACCCGCATCAGAAATTAACGCCACATTTTTACCAGCCCCAAGTCGGTTGAGAATTTTTTCAGTGCTTTTTTGATCAGTATGATCATGATAAGCAATGCAGGGAGTATCTATATTAAAGTGTTCTAGTAGTTTTTTACTGTGGCGGGTATCTTCACAGGCAATTACACTAACAGACTGGAGAGTGGAGACCGCGCGAGGTACCATATCGGTTAAATTGCCGATAGGCGTGGCAACAATATATAACGTACCGGATTGATTTGGATTCATGAGCAAACAATTTCTTTTAAAGATTCTTTGTATAGGGTGCATCTTAGCCTTTATTGGCGGTTGTGCGCCAACTGCGACCACAGATAGTGGCAGAGTTCCTGTCACCTATATTTCTGAGGCAGAGGATCTTACTGCATTAGAGCAAACAGAACTATTATTTGCACAGGCGCAGTTATTAGATCAACAAGGCAAAGAAATGCTAGAAGTGGCCATATTATTTGCCAAAAGTGGTAGCTTGCAGCGAAGTACAGAAACTCGGGCTCTGGTTAACAGTGATCTGCTGACTGATCAGCTATTTATTGAATATACCTTTTTAGGTATTGAGTTAAATATGCAAGCCGATGACCCAAGCGCAGCCTTGTCAAACATTGAAGACCCACGATTCTTGCAACTACAATCCTATTTAGGCCGCCAGTATCAAAATCGTCTGTTGAGTATTAGAGCAGATATCTACACTGAGCTAGGGGATTCAATAGCTAGTCTCCGCAACTCAATAGCATTAGCAACCCTGTTAGAGAACAAATCTGATATATCAAATGTCCACAACAAAATTTGGCGTCAGCTAGCCAGGCAACCCTTTAATACCTTGAATCAGTACTCTATGGACTCTGATCCAATCCTTGCTGGATGGTGTGAGCTGGCTGCAAATGGCAGGCGATATCAAAATAATAAAGATGCCCAGTTTGTGAATTTTATTAGCTGGAAAAATAATAATAAGAATCATCCCGCTGCAATTATTCCTCCCAGTTGGTTCAATCAGAGGCAAAATAATGCTGGCTACTCATCCCAAGTAGCTATTCTTCTTCCACTACAGGGAGATTACAAAGGACCTAGTCAAACATTTTTAGATGGCTTCATGGAAGCTTATTACGAGCTATATCAACAAAATAGAACAGAATCGCCAAATGTAAGAATTCATGACACATCCTTGCAAACTATAGAGCAAGCCTACGGAAACGCGGTGGCAGAAGGCGCTGATATGATTATTGGTGGAATTCGCCAATCTGAAACTGAAGCTCTAACCAAGATGTCAGTGCTAGAAGTACCAACAATTAGTTTAAACCGAATAGACAGTGGCGATATCGTGCAGAATCCAAATCTGTTCCAGTTCGGTAATTCCCAACAGGATGAAATACGACAAATCGCTGATGAGGCATGGAAAAAAGGCTACCGCAGAGCTCTTTTTATCGCTCCTGAGAATAACTGGGGACAGCAAGCTACGGCAGTCTTTAACTCCCACTGGCAAGATAAAAATGGTGTTCTTGTTGATCAAGTTACATACCCCGATTCAGTTAAAGATTTTACCAAATTCCTTAAAAAACCTCTGCAAATTGATTTAAGTGAAAGTCGTGGTATCCAGTTAAGACGTTTTGTTAATAGCCGTGTCATTTATACCCCTAGACGACGGCAAGATATTGATTTTGTTGTGGTGCTGGGCTACCCAGAGAGAGTCCGACAGATAAAACCTGCATTGGACTTCTTGTGGGCAGCTGACTTGCCTGTTTATTCAAGCTCAGAAATATATAACGGGGTTTCGCAATCAGAATTAGATCGAGATCTTGGTGGAATTCAGTTTACAGCTATGCCATGGTCTCTCCCAGGACAATTAAGCTCTGAACTAAACTCTGACCAAACGATGCACATCGCATATAGACAGCTTTATGCGAGGGGGCATGACTCTTTTTTAATTCATCGTAATTTAAGTAGCCTTCAAAACAACTCACAGGTACCTCTGTTTGGTTCCACTGGAATACTCAGTCTTTCAGACGGAATCATTAGGCGCCAAGTTCAGTGGGGAGAGTTTCAACAAGGAAAGGTTAGAAACGTTCGACCATAATCTAACAATTTAAAATAATATAGAGGTCAGAGAAATGGATTTCAATGACAGACATTCGAGGAAAGAAACATCCTTAAAAATCGGGGCAGAGGCAGAGCAATTTGCCCATGATTATCTATTGGCAAATGGTCTTATCCCTGTGAATCGTAACTTTAACACTCGCCGTGGTGAGATCGATATAATAATGCAGGACAAAGAACAGTTAGTGTTTGTGGAGGTGCGGTTTCGTCAGTCAAACCGATTTGGTAGTGCAGAAGAGTCTATTACTCAGCAAAAGCGAAAAAAGATAAAAGCCGCTGCCGCAATCTATATGCAGAGCCACAAGATGAGCAATAATACGCAGGCCAGATTTGACGTGGTCGCATTGACTGGAGATTCAAGAAGCAGCTCTCAGTTTAGTGTAAACTGGATTAAAAATATCTTCATTGAATGACTAACTGGCAAACGTTCACCTCTGGAGAAAAATACGTTAGGCGTGGATGTTTTGGAAATTATGGAACAAAAAATATTTAGTCACTTTCAAAAAATGATCGAAACCACAATGGTTGTGGGAGATCTCTTCTCAGGATCTATTGCTAGTGCTGCAGAAAGTATTAGCTCCACACTATTAGCTGGAGGGACTATTTTTAGTTGCGGGGACAAGTCTGGAATCTTAGCTGCCGAACTTTTAACCAACTATCTAACATCGGGATTTGAGATTGAAAGGCCTGGTTTTCCCGCCTTAAATATTAACCAGCTCTGTACTGCAAGTTCCAACAGGAACCAGCTGTCTAATCTGTTGAGTATCCATGCCCAAAGTAACGATCTATTAGTCGTCACAAGTGCTGGTGGTAACGCTCCACAGCTCATCGCAGCTGTTGAGGCCGCCATTGAAAGAGGTATGACTATAGTGCTACTGTCTGGACAAAATGACGACAAATTAGTTGGAACTATCGGTTACAATGACGTTCAAATTAGTACAGCTGAGTTTTCAGGCCAGCTTGCAGTGTTGGCCCAAATAGAAATAATACAATGTCTGTCGGCCCTAATAGACGACAAAATCCTTGGAGGGATGTAAATGCGCAATTTGGCTTTGACTTTTGGTCTGATTCTTGTTCTGGGTGGTTGTACCTCAATAGTAAATGAGGTCACTAAAGAACCAATACAACCTGACGAATCGGGCAGAACTCTAGGAGCGGACATTGATGATCCTAAAATGAGGACTTTTATAGGGGTAAACATTAAAAAGGCCGATCCTCAACTAAAGAAATCACATATTAATGTCTCAGTATTTAATGCGTTGGTATTATTAACAGGAGAAGTTTCTAGCGCTGAAATGAAATCACTCGCGGGGGATGTCGCGCGGGAGTATCGAGGCGTGCGTCAGGTTTACAATGAGCTCCAAATCCGAGGTAAAACCTCTATTGTGTCGCGTACAAATGACACGATTATAAGTGGGAAAATCAAAGCAAAGTTGGCTTTTAATAAAGAGGTTGATTACTCAGATTTGATACTTATTACCGAGGACAGCGTTGTCTATTTGGTTGGGACAGTCACCAAGGCCACTGGGGATCTTGCCGCAAATATTGCACGTAATACTAGCGGTGTGCGTAAAGTTGTTAAATGTTTAGAGTACGTGACCGAATCTTAAATATTATCCTACAAGCTCAATCGCCATCGCGGTAGCCTCTCCACCACCAATACACAGGCTTGCCATGCCTTTTTTGTCACCCCTACGTTGCATAGCATGAATTAGAGTCACTAGTATACGAGCTCCGCTGGCACCAATGGGATGACCCAGCGCACAGGCTCCTCCGTGAACATTTAACTTGCTGTGAGGGATACTCAACTCATGCATCGCAGCCATAGCGACCACGGCAAATGCCTCATTGATTTCCCATAAATCTACTTCATCTATACTCCAGCCCACCCGCTTTAACGTATTCTGAACAGCTGTCACTGGAGCGGTGGTAAACCACTCTGGCTCCTGTGCCGACTCATCATAACCATGAATCAGGGCTATAGGTTTCAATCCTCTAGCTTCTGCCTCATCCGACATCATCAAAGTCAAAGCAGCAGCGCCATCAGAGATGGAGCTAGCGTTTGCAGCCGTGACGGATCCATCTTTTTGAAATGCGGGTCTCAATTGAGGTATTTTTTCTGGCTTGGCATTTCCTGGTTGCTCGTCAGTGTCGACAACGACATCACCACGGCGGGTACTTAGGGTAACTGGAGCAACTTCATTGGCAAAATAGCCCTTCTCGATTGCTTGCTTCGCTCGGCTTAATGATTCAATCGCAAACGCATCCTGCATTTCGCGACTAAATTGATATTTTGAAGCACATGCCTCTGCAAAATTACCCATAGCAACACCTTGGTAGGCATCTTGCAAACCATCGTATTGCATATGGTCCAACATTTGCGCGTGCCCAAATCGATACCCTTGGCGGGCTTGTGGTAACAAATACGGAGCTCCACTCATACTCTCCATTCCTCCAGCTACGACGACCGATGCCTGACCGGACCTCAGTGCGTTACCACCAAGCATTATAGATTTCATCGCTGACCCACAGACTTTGTTAACAGTAGTACAGGGAGTAGATACTGGAAGTCCCGCTGCTAGGGCTGCTTGTCGCGCTGGTGCTTGCCCTTGCCCTGCAGTCAGGACAGAGCCCATTAAAACCTCATCAATATCAGAGGCATTCAATCCACTCTTACTTATAGCAGAGCTAATTGCTACGCCACCAAGATCAGAGGCCGATAATGAGGACAGACTGCCCATCATCCCACCCATAGGGGTGCGCATGGCAGATAGAATGGCTATAGGATTTGACATGTGAAACTCCAGGTCAGATATGTCGGCGGATAATCTACTTCACTACCCTAAGGGCAGGCTTAGGTTTAGCCGAAGCCTTTTGATCATCAATATTAGATTGTTGATTAGATTTGCTGCTTTTTAGCGGTGGTGGCGGCTCTTCAGTCTCATCGGGCTCAAACATCATCCCTTTGCCATTCTCTTGAGCATAAATTCCGGTAATGGAAAACAATGGCAAATAGAGATCTACAGGCATCCCACCAAATCGCGTCGAGAAATAGACCGCTTCATTGTTCATTTCGAAGTTAGTTACCGCCCGTGGCGCTATATTTAAAACAATTTGCCCGTCATTGACAAACTCCTGGGGCACTTCAACCCCGATGTAGTTCGCATCAACGATAACGTAAGGGGTACACTGATTGTCGACTATCCAGTCAAAAAACGCCTTTAAGAGATAGGGACGATTAGAGTGCATGGTTAGTTCGCAAAATCATTCACGAATTTCTCTCTCAAGATCAGTTAAGCTCTCCTGGAAAGAGGGGCGTTCAAACAACCGCTCCATGTATTCATGCAATGGCTTGACGTGGCGATTATTAGGCAAAGAAATTCCCAACTCAGGCAATCGCCATAACATAGGAGCTAAACAGCAATCGACCAAGGTAAATTCTTCGCTCATGAAGTATGGCATCTCTTCAAAAATACCAGCAATGGTGACCAATGACTCTCGGAATTCCTTACGAGCAGCGTCCGCCTTTTTGCCATCAGGGCTTGCCTTAATCTGATCAATTAGTACACACCAATCTCGTTCGATTCTATAGATCCACAAGCGGCTTTCGGCTCTTGCAACTGGATATACAGGAAGAAGAGGCGGATGAGGGAAACGCTCATCAAGGTATTCCATCACAACATTTGACTCATAAAGAGCCAAGTCTCTATCTACCAAAGTTGGCAGAGTCCCATAAGGATTTGCTTCAAGAATTTCTTCAGTTACAGACTTTGGATCGATATCTTCGATATCAACTGTAACCCCTTTTTCCGCCAAAACAATACGAACACGATGGCTATATTGGCACATTGGATCAGAAAATAATGTCATTGAAGAACGTCGCACACTCACCTCACATTTGGTGTTGATAAATTAATTAGCAGAGGATGACTATCATCCCCAAAATAGAAATTATCGGTTTACGTACGTGAACGAACGTAAACGTTGAATCTCTAGTGGATACCTTTCCAGTATTCTCTATTGAGAAGAACAACAGGAACTAGCAATAATAACAGAAACAAAAGTACCATTTTTCCGATATGCTTGCGCTGCTCCGCCATTGGCTCTGCCACATAGGCCAAGAAGTTAACCAAATCAAACATCGCAACATCAAACTCTTCAGGGCTCATAGTTCCAGTTTTATCAATCTTGAAACGACCGCAAGGATCATCAAGGATATCTTCACCAGTCAGACGATCCCTTTTAATACCACCAAACTCAGAAACGACTGGTCCAGGTTGGCATTCAGGTAATCCTTGCAGATCGATCAAGACATGGGGCATACCTACATCTTTATATACCCTGTTATTGACTCCAAGTGGGCGAGACTCATCTGCATAAAAGTTGCGCAGGTAGGTGTAGAGCCACTCAGGAGAACGCGACCGTGCGACTAGTGTTAAGTCAGGTGGTTCAGCACCGAACCATCCCTTGGACTCATCGGCTGGCATGGCAATTGTCATCAACTCGCCAATTTTTTGACCGGTGAACACCATATTATCAAGCATCATGTTATGAGGAATATTTAAGTCATCAGCGACTCTTTCCCAGCGAGAGTATTTAAATGAATGACATCCCATACAGTAGTTGACCGCCAACTTAGCACCATTCTGCAGAGACGCTTTATCACTTAACTGTGCTTCAAAAGCATCACAGTCAATAGTACCGCATGACTTCCCGCTCTCCGCACCCACTGCTGTGATCGGCAAAACCACCATTAGCGCAACTACCAAAACTGCACCGAGAGTCCTCCAGAATCCGAGACCACCATCCATCGTAATACGATCAGGTTCTGGTTTAGTCTTTTCGATCCTGGTCCAGAAATAGATACCTATAAAGTAGCTGAAGTATAAAACAGTACAAAGTTGCGAGAGAAGCGTTCGTGCTGGAGTCGGTGCTTTGACACCCAAGTATCCAAGAATAATAAAGATGGCAGCGAGAACCATTAGTGCCACGCGACTAAATTGACCTTTATATCTGATCGACCTTACCGGGCTTCTATCAAGCCATGGTAATACAAAAAGGATTGCGATCGCTGCAGCCATCACCATAAACCCACCAAAGGCATTAGGCACCGCCCGCAACATTGAGTAGAAAGGTGTGAAGTACCAAACGGGTGCAATATGCTCAGGGGTTTTTAACCCATTGGCTATTTCAAAATTCGCATACTCTAGGAAGAAACCGCCCATTTCAGGCATGAAGAAAAGGATGCCGCAGAAGACGAAGAGGAACACAACGATGGGTACCAAATCGTGAATAACAAAGTAAGGGAAGAAGGGAATACCATCAATCGGGTTACCATTTTCATCCTTATACTTTTTAATGCTCACACCGTCAGGGTTGTTAGAACCTACATCGTGCAAAGCTATAATATGCATAACCACTAATGCAATAAGGATGATGGGTATGGCCACAGCATGAAGCGACATGAATCTGTTTAAGGTAATCCCAGAGAGTAGATAATCTCCTCTAATCCACTGCACAAGATCCTCGCCTATCACAGGGATCGTACCGAACAAATTAATAATTACCTGTGCGCCCCAATAGGACATTTGACCCCATGGCAACACATAGCCCATGAAGGCTTCTGCCATCAAAGCCACGTAAATTGTCATTCCAAAGATCCATACCAGCTCACGAGGTGCTTTGTATGACCCATACATTAGCCCTCTAAACATGTGCATATACACTACAATGAAAAATGCAGAAGCACCTGTAGAGTGCGCGTATCGAATAATCCAGCCGAGATCAACATCTCGCATGATATATTCCACAGACGCAAACGCTTGCTCTGCAGAACCCTGATAACTCATTAACAGCCAGATTCCGGTAATTAACTGAATAACCAAAACGACCATTGAGAGCACACCAAAGTAATACCAAAAATTAAAATTCTTCGGCGCATAGTACTCTGCCATGTGCCTGTTCCACTCGCGTTTGAGTGTTGGCATTCTTGAGTTAAACCAAGCTGCAAAACCTTTTTCTTCACTCATGACTAAGCAACCTCCGTATCGATGCCGATTACAACAACACTATCTGACTCATAACTATGGGGTGGAATCTCCAGATTTTTAGGAGCTGGTACGCCAGCAAAAACACGGCCTGAGAGATCGAACTTAGATCCATGACACGGACAGAAAAAACCGCCTAACCAAGCATCACCACCTAGATCCGCTGCACCTACATCAGGTCGATATAGAGGGGCACACCCTAAGTGTGTGCACAAGCCAACCAAAATCAAATATTCTTCTTTACCTGATAGGGTTCTTGCGCTTCCATCTACGTAAGCAGGTTGCTTTGCTTCCACAGAATCAGCATCTCGCAAAATATCTGTGTCAAGGGCATTAATTGCCGCAAGAGACTCTTCGGTTCGACGAACGATATAAACCGGCTTACCTCTCCACTCGACGACCATACGAGCGCCGGGCTCAAGTTTTGAAATATTAACCTTTACAGGGGCTCCTGCAGCCTTAGCTTTTGCGCTCGGCTGCCAAGAAGCAACAAAAGGAACCGCAGCGCCAACTACACCTGCGCCTCCAACGACGGAGGTTGCACCTAACAAAAATTTACGGCGGCTCTCATTGACAACTTCACCATTCATGGCGATTCCTCAAGTCAGAATTAACGTTTTGTTTAATAGAAAGTAACAAAAATTGGCGGAATTTGTATTGGTTAACCCGCGACAATTTAGGCATGCGCATGGTACCGGATTTGTTTATTTTAAGCAACAACGGGTGATATAGGAGCTAGCTTAAGTAGCTGATTTTATTAGGTAAAAAAAAGCCCGACCAATGGGTCGGGCTTTTTAAAGAACTTAGAATTATCGCTTAGAGAATTGTGGACGCTTACGCGCTTTGTGCAGACCCACTTTCTTACGCTCAACTTGTCTAGCGTCTCGCGTTAAAAACCCAGCTTTTCTCAAAGGAGAGCGAAGGTTTTCGTCATAGCTGACTAAAGCTCGCGCGATTCCGTGTCTAATGGCACCTGCTTGACCAAAGTTTCCGCCGCCAGCAACAGTGATATTAAGATCAAATTTTTCAACCATATCAACCACTTCAAAAGGCTGACGAACAATCATTCGCGCCACTTCACGACCAAAATAAACATCAATACTACGATCATTGATTTTGATATCGCCTTTTCCTGAGGTCATAAAAACGCGCGCTGCCGATGTCTTGCGTCTTCCAGTACCATAAAATTGAGTGTCTGCCATAATCTGTTTCCGTTACAGTTCGAGTGTCTGAGGCTGCTGCGCTGTGTGCGGATGTTCTGCACCGGCATAAACCTTCAGCTTTCTAAACATTTCTCGGCCCAATGGACCGCGGGGCAACATGCCCTTTACTGCTGACTGAATGACACGCTCAGGCGCTTTATCAATCAACTGCTCAAAATTAATATCTTTTATTCCACCTGGGTAACCAGTGTGTGAGTAATAGATCTTACCCTTAGCTTTGTTACCTGTTACACCGATCTTCTCAGCATTGACTACAACAATGTAGTCTCCCGTATCCACATGCGGAGTGAATTCGGGCTTATGCTTACCTCTGAGGCGCGATGCAACCTCAGTTGCAAGACGACCAAGAGTTTTTCCATCGGCGTCAATAACAAACCAATCGCGTTCTACTGTTTCTGCTTTTGCACTGTATGTTTTCATTTTTTCCTACCTAACTTTGGGACAACCCCAAAAAGGGTGCGAATTGTAATGATCAGTGAGACCTAATACAAGGGCTGTTTCACGCAAAGTCTAACTTTTTTTAACCTATATTTAGGGACGATGAGGCCTTGCTAGATATTCATGGCTCTGCATCTCTAAAAGTCTGCTCTGAGTGCGCTCAAATTCAAAGCTCAATCTTCCTCCAGAATAGAGGCTCTGCAGGGGCTGCACTGCTGATATAGCGATTTTAACATTACGATCATAAAACTCATCAACAAGATTGATGAAACGCCGGGTAGCATCATTATTAGTCAGTCCCATAGTTGGGACATTGGTAATAATTACCGCATGGAATTCTTTAGCTATCTCAATATAATCATTCTGACTGCGAGGGCCTTGGCATAAGTCGCTAAATTCAAACCAAACAATATCTTCACAAACCTTGATAGCTGGAATTGGGCGCCCTTCCACCTCAAGCTTCACTGCTACTCTAATCTCCCCCTCTACAGGCACCAGGCGATTGAAGATCGCTTCAATATCTTCTTGCGCTTTAGCGTCAAGGGGAGTGCAATAAAGAGGAGCTTTTTCAAGAGCACGCAACCGATAGTCGACGCCACCATCCACATTGATAACATTGCAGTGTTGCTTAATAAGAGCAATCGCTGGTAAGAATCGCTGCCGTTGAAGACCCTCTCTATACAAAAGATCAGGAGTGATATTCGAGGTAGTCACTAAACACACATCTAATGCGAATAGCTCTTTCAATAAATTAGCAAGAATCATCGCATCTGCAATATCACTGACAAAGAACTCATCAAAACAAATAACACAGGTTTCATCTGCTATCTTTCTTGCCACTTGGCGCAAAGGGTTTTTTTCACCTCTAAAAGTAGTCAAATCGTGATGGACTCGCCGCATAAATCGGTGAAAATGAATTCTCATTTTATTGTCAAAAGGAAGGCTTTCGTAAAAATTATCCATTAGATAAGTCTTACCGCGTCCAACTCCGCCCCACAAATAAAGACCTTTAATAGGCGCCATGGGCGCCATGAACAACCTTCTTACCAATTTTTTTCCGTAGCTGGCAGAATCTTGCCGGCGGTTTAATTGAAGGTCAAGATATAAGGTTTCAAAAGCAGCTACTGCAGATTCTTGAGATTGATCAGCGAGAAAACCCTCTTGCTGAACGTCTTTTAAATAGCGTTGTCTTGGAGATGGCATTTAAACAAGGGTTCCCTCTGTGAAATTGTACTGTAACGACCAAACCAATTCGTTTCAACCGTAAAACCCCAGGAGCACAAAAATTGAAATCTGCTGTATACTGTCAGAAATGTTTTCGCTTCGAGCAATCCCGCTATGGGGTAATTAAGCGTATCGTGAACACATAAGACATTATTAATGAGGTCAGATAATTGGAAGAAATCGCAACACCATCATCAACTCAAGCATCCAGCATTCCAGAAACTGCGTTTGTGGTTTCCGAGCTAACTCCGACCATCATTGGTTGGTCTGGATTCACAGTGGCAATAGTGGCAGTTCTAGCCTTTATCGCTGGTGTATTGATCGCGCGTAAGTTCTTACCATCTGCAGACTTGGATGCCTCTGAAACTGTTGAGCTACGGAAAAAACTCGATAAAAGTGATCAGCAACTTAAAAAGTATCAACAAGAAGTATCTGAGCATTTTATTACTGTGTCTCACCTAACGACTAATGTAGCCCAGAGCTATAGAGAGATTAACGAGCACTTGGCAAGTAGTGCAATACGTCTGGCTAGTCCTGAAATTGGTCGCCAGTTACTGAAATCGGGTGGGTCGGATCTATCTCTGCTAGATTCTGATGGTAATCCTTTGGTAGGAATAGAGGACGTAGAGGTTCCACGGGATTACGCTCCTAAAGTACCAGGTGGAGTCCTGAGCGAGGAGTATGGATTAGCGGAAAATGATGCGCAGGACAATAGCTCGAAGCCCCCCTCTCAGCTAGCTAGCGAAGACCAAGAGGATTCAGATCCCACCGAAAATGTGAGTTGAAATTTATTACTTCTTTTTAGAAAAGTTTGCGGTAAACACGGAGGTTTACTGTGTCAGAAGCTATGAAAAGCAAATCAAAGGTTATTATTTCAACTGTCCTTCCAGGTTCATGTGTTCTGTGTAAGGGCTCTATAAGTCACCATAATAATTGCTTGTGCAATCTATGTATTGCAAATCTGCCATGGCTTTTAAACAAGTGTCCAAGATGCTCTATCCCTTATGCGCCTGACAAGCTGTGTCCAGACTGTCAAAAGACACCCCCATTATTTCGTCGATGTATATCAGCCATAGAGTATAAAATTGGCTCAGTTGATAAACTCATTATGAATATCAAAAAGAATCCCTTTTGCCCTGAAGTTCAAGAACTTTCGAGACTTCTAGCGCACACCATTGAACAGGCCTATCAAGATACCTGCATACCAAGCATTATTATTCCTGTACCTCTGCATTGGAGAAAATTGATGAGTCGAGGTTTTAACCAAAGTTCCTCAATAGCTCGAACAGTAGCAACCCAGTTTAGTCACACCAAAGTATATGAGAACCTGTTTATACGGCGTAAACATTCCAGCCCTCAACACCTAAAGACTAAAAAACAAAGGATCTTGGATATGCGTGATATTTTCACCATGCGGATACAACACAACAAAGTGCGACGAGGTGCTCAACCAACTTTTAGAGGAAAGTCTGTAGCTATTGTCGATGATGTCGTAACAACTGGGGCCACCGCCAATGCTTTAGCGCGCACTCTGCTAAACTCTGGAGCAAAACACGTAGATATCTGGTCCATTGCCAGAACGGGCTGGCATAATGCCTCCTAGTAACGGAAAATAGAGTCATGAAACCCGAAATCACCCTTTTATCAGACAAAGTCTGGCACCATATTTTAGATGAGGCCAGAACCACTGCAACTGAAGAACCACTTTTACGAGATTATTTAGTCAGCACCCTTTTGAATCATGATAATCTCAATACTGCACTCAGCCACCACTTAGCCAACAAACTGGCGAGCATCGCCGCACCTGCGTCAATGCTACGCACCATTATGTCTGACATTTTTTCTGACCCTGATGTTCTAAATAAAGTTGCTAGGGATATTCAAGCCACTGTTGATCGAGATTCAGCGTGCACACTCTACAGCTCGCCTTTTTTATATTTCAAAGGATTTTTGTCTTTACAGGCCTATCGTGCCGCACACCACTTGTGGACGCAGGGCAAAACTTCTATGGCTCTGCTTTTACAGCACAGAATTTCAGTGACATTTGCTGTTGATATCCATCCAGCCGCGATGATTGGTAGCGGTGTGATGATTGATCATGCAACGGGCTTAGTGATTGGAGAAACTGCAGTTGTCGATGACTCAGTATCAATTATGCAGTCGGTTACCTTAGGAGGCACAGGGAAAGACATTGGTGATCGACACCCGAAGATACGCAAGGGAGTTTTAATTGGCCCTGGAGCCACAATTCTTGGCAACATTGAAATAGGAGAAGGCGCAATGGTGGCAGCATCAAGCGTAGTGCTTAAAGCCGTTGCACCACACACGATCGTCGCAGGGGTCCCTGCGGTGGCAGTAGGAGATGTTGACTTTGATCAGCCTTCAAAAGTCATGAACCACTACTTTCCGTCGTCTTAAAAACCAATCTCTCTAGCACCGCAGCCAGGAAAAACTGACCACTTCGTCAATCGAATTAGACTCTGCCTCACTCATCAGTAATCGATCAACTCCGATTGCAACTCCCGCACACGAGGGGAGACCTGCTTCCAACGCCGCCAATAACTTGATATCAATATTTACCGGAGATTTTTTGCTTTTCTCTCTGTTAATGCAATCTCTATTGAATCTCGATCGCTGCTCATCGGCGTCAGTTAACTCTAGGTAACCATTCCCAACTTCCATTCGATTTAAGAACACCTCAAAACGACGGCTCACTTTTTGCCCAGCATTGTTTATACCAAACTGCGCTAAGGCCGATTGGCATTCTGGATAATCATAGATAATCGCTATACCGAGGGGTAGTTGAGGCTCGACTTTAAGGCTAAAGATTAAATCTAAACAGTTTTCCCTGGTCTCTTCAGACCAACTCTCAGAAGCCAAACCAGCGGCAATCTCCTGCAATCGATCTAAATCAGCATCTTGAGGATCAAAACCCAAATGATGGACGAAACAATCGATATAACTTATTTTGGTAATATCTATGGTTACGTTTTCAGGTGCAGAGATCACAGACGAGATTAAATCAATTACCTCATCAATCAACTGATGTTCATCCCAGCCACAACGATACCATTCAAGCATTGTAAACTCAGGGTTGTGCTTACTACCTACTTCCCCATCTCGAAAAGCTTTACTCATAGAATAAATATCACCACTGCCAGAAGCCAGCAAGCGTTTCATGAAATACTCAGGGGATGTTTGTAGGTAACCCTTGCTCCCACCAACTTTCGCGGAAATACTCTCTATATTAATATCGGTGACTGTCGAAGAGCTTAAAAGTGGAACGTCAACTTCAAGCACAGAACGCCGAGAGAAGAAGTGACGTATTGATGCCATCATTTGAGCTCGACGCTTCAAAGCACCTATGGACGCCCCAGGTTTCCATTTATCCATTACTAAGAACCCTCAAGGCATTTATGAATGTCTCAGAGTTATTTAACACGGCCTTGATATTCACCCGTACGGGTGTCGACCTTAACCATATCTCCCTGATCAAGAAATAGAGGAACTTTAACCACAGCACCAGTCACTAGCCTTGCTGGTTTACTCCCACCTTGCGCTGTATCACCACGCAACCCTGGGTCAGTCTCAACAATTTCTAGCTCAACATGATTGGGCGGTGTTACGGACAAAGGCGAACCATTATAAAGAGTCACTATGCAGGTATCCTGTTCACTCAACCACTGCAGTGCATCGCCTACAGCATTTTCATTAGCCTGATGTTGCTCGTAAGTATCAGGTTCCATGAAGTACCAGAAATCTCCATCGGTATAAAGATATTGCATATCCGTATCCATGACATCTGCACCCTCAAGAGACTCTCCAGACTTAAACGTCTTCTCAAGAACTCTCGCTGTCTTTAGATTACGCAATTTAACACGGTTAAAAGCCTGACCTTTTCCCGGCTTGACGAATTCATTTTCTAGAATCGAACAAGGATCTCCGTCCAGCATTACTTTTAATCCAGAACGGAATTCGTTAGTAGAGTAATTAGCCATTGTTAATATCCCTGAAAGTCAAAAAACAGGCATGATACCCGAAGTATCAATGCATTTAACATCTTTTAGCCATAACCTCACTTTCTAGTGGGTCTGGTGTCAGTGCAACTTATTAATGTCTTTATCGCTATATCCAAGTAGGTAGAGAATACCGTCTAAGCCTACATTAGAAATTGCTTGCTTAGCAGACGCTTTCACAACCGGTTTCGCTCTAAAAGCGATACCTAACCCTGCTATGCTAATCATCGGCAGGTCATTAGCTCCATCGCCCACTGCAATAACTTGATCAAGACTCAGCCCTTGCTGGTGAGCAAGTTCACGTAAAAGATCAGCTTTGCGTTGACCATCAATAATATCTCCAGTCACCTTTCCAGTAACAATACCGTTCACTATTTCCAGCTCATTAGCATAGACATAATCAACGCCCAGAATAGTTTGTAACCGTTGTCCAAAAAAAGTAAACCCACCAGAAACAATTGCTGTGGTGTAACCCAGCTGCTTAAGGCTATGGATCAAATACTCAGCGCCTTCATTAAGACGTAAACGATCAGCTACAGTTTGCAGCACCTTCGCATTAAGTCCCTCCAATAAAGCTAATCTTTGGGTAAAGCTCTGAGTGAAGTCTATCTCTCCGCGCATTGCCGCCTCGGTAATAGCAGCAACTTCTTCACCAACGCCAGCTTCAATAGCTAGCTCATCAATGACTTCTGCATCGATCAGTGTCGAGTCCATATCAAATACAACTAGCTGACGGCTTCGACGGAAAATTGTGTCCTCTTGATAGGCAACATCTATATTGTGCTGACCAGCCAACTCAAGTAGCGAGCTACGAAGAGCCTCGGCACTCTTAGGATTACCTCTTACAGAAAACTCCACGCAAGCCTGTCCCATTTGCTCAGTTCCCTCCAGAGGAACTCGACCGGATAATCGCACTATTTTATCAATATTGAGGCCCTGGTCGGCGGTAACTTTAGTCACTGCATTTAAATGGGAAGCATCTATACTGCGCGCCAAAAGAGTTACAATATGTCGAGCTTTCCCTTGCTGGTCTACCCAATCATGGTAACTTTCATCAGAAACAACTAAAAACCGACCTTGCATATCCAAGGTTTGGAGTACCGCCAAGACCTCAGATTTGATCTCACTAACACTCCCCTCTTCCGGTACAGCAACTAGAATACCCATGTTGAGCTGATCATGAATTACCGCTTGTCCTATATCTAGCACTGTCACTTCGAATCGAGACAATACCTCAGCTACCGCATTGGTGACCCCAGGCTTATCTTCACCGTAAACATTAATTAACAAAACTTGTTTCACATTATGGCATCCCATCATTTTTCCAGTGACCATTATATAAAAGCTGAGCGAATAGGATAGAATGCAGGGAAAATAATTTACCCAAGGTTTGAGAATGCGACGCCAATACTCAATAAGAGTTAAATTACCTGCGCTAATAGCTTTAGCTTGTTTGGTATTTGGGCTTCTCAGCTGGATTATTATTGTGTCCCAAACCACTAAACTCTCAAATCAGGCAGTCCAAGATAAAAGCCGATCTACCCTCAAACAACTGGCTGAAAGTATCCGCACCCCTCTTTTTAGCAATGATATTATCGGAATCCAGTTCGCTCTGAGAAACGCCACTGAAGATCCAGCTATCTACAGCGCTAGTTTATATGACGTAGCAAATACATTGATTGCTCAAAGCTCTCAATCTCAAGAAACTCCACAAAGACTAGAGAATTTCAGACATAGCATCGAACTTGAGGACGCCCTGGCTGGAACTCTGACAATATCAGTTATTAGCCAACCCATCTATAGTGCATATTCACAGATTTTCCTATTATGGATGCTAGCCTGGCTTATATTCACTGGAGCCTCTACCTATGTTAGCTATCAATTCTCTGATCGACTTTCCCGTCGACTAAGATTGTTGACTAATCGGTTACCCGGCAGCAACGACCCTATGATCGACGAAATGCAGGCACTAGAGAAAAAAATCCAACCACTATTGTCTGCCTCAAGACAAGTAGACCATTCCTCCGACAATGGATACTACTGCTCCCTTGTGAGCGCAACCATCAAAAATCGTAGAAGCCTTAACAAGCAACTTAGCCACGAAAATCTAGACCTACTATTTGAAAACATAGACCTTTGTACCGAGCGCACCCTTGAACTGTACGGTGGTCAAAGGCTTGAAGGAGTCGATGGAAATATCTGTTTTTACATTCGCTCTACCGAGGTATCCAAACAGCATATTTTGGTATGTCTGATGGCCGTATACTCCTTACAACAACTTCTTATGAAACTATCAAAGAAATTAGGCATTGATCTGGAGATCAACTGGACAGTATGCAGTGACAACATCCCAATGCTGCCAATATTTAGTTATCACGAAAATATTTTTACTTTAAAAGAAAAGTCAAAAGCCATAGCTCAATCAATTGATCGTGATGTGATCGCTATTTCCATGGAAGATTACACCATTGACAAGTTGAGCTCTATCGCACGATTTAGCCCGCATGAAAAAGACTGCTTTATATTTGAAGGCTTTCCAGAACAACGACAGCTATTGTTAGAAAAGCAAATCATGCATCTTGCGTCTGTATGTCTTTAAAGAATGAGGTTTTTATGAAAAAACATTTTCATAGAGGATCACTCCCCACACCAAAAGAAACAATAACAAAGACATCAAAACTGCTGCAGAACCTACATCTTTGGCGCGCCCTGACAATTCGTTGAATTCCAATCCGATGCGATCAACAACAATCTCAATGCCCGTATTGAGAAGCTCAACTATCAAGACGATCAAAATAACGCCCAAAAGCATCAGTAACTGCAGGCTGTCAGTTGCGATCCAGAATGCTGCTGGCACCAGAACCATCAGCGCAGCCACTTCGCAACGAAAAGCCTCCTGAGACTTAAACGACGCAGTCAAGCCCTGCATTGAGTGGATCGTCGTTTTTATAACTCGACGATGGAGCAAACCTAAAATACCTTTTTGAGACATGATGTATACCGTTTAATTGTCTAGATTTTGATTCATTTCTAACGCGGGCATTTTTTCAATAGGAGCTCCCACTACAACACCAGGCACTCCTGCGACGGTAACATGTGGGGCCACTGAATGGAGTACCAGACTTCCAGCTCCAATTTTTGCCCCTTCGCCAATGGTAATGTCTCCAATAACCTTTGCTCCGGCTGAAATCATGACTCCATCGCTTACTTTAGGACAACGCTTTGCGGTAACACTTCCGCTTCCTCCCAAGGTTACAGAATGCAAAATCGATACATTGTCACCAATTACAGTAGTTTCACCCACGACCAAGCCGACAGCGTGATCTATCATAATGCCTGAGCCTATTTGGGCACCGGGATGGATGTCAACATCAAAATTTTCAGCCATCTTACTCTGGAGAAAATAGGCCAGTGCCTTTCGATTATTAGTCCAATACCAATGGGCGATCCTCTGTAATTGCAGAGCTTGAAAACCTTTAAAAAATAATAGTGGTATGAGATATTTATCACAGGCGGCATCACGCTCAAAACACGCAATAATATCTAATCTCATGCTGACTCCTATCGAAGGGTCAGCCCCCATAGCATCTTGAATAATAGAGGTGTAACTGGGGAAGGACAGATCTTGCTCATTTAACTGATTAGCAAGGTTATAGCTAAGAGCGGAGTCGAAACAGGTATGGTCGAGAATTGAACGCTGCACAAATGACATCATATCTGGCTCTGCATCAACCAAATTTCTGGCCTCTTCAATCATCAGAGCCCAAACGGAATCTTCTTTCACCATAGTTATAAACACCTACTGATACCTAGTTTAAATTTGTACAAAGCGCTCAAATATTTCATCAAGATGATCAAGAACAACATCTAAGTACATTAAGTTTGCGTCCTTAGAGAGCTTCTGTCTAATGATAGACTTGCTAAGTTGCTCTCCATAGAACTTCGCTATCGGTCCATAACTGAGATGCCACCGCTCAGGTGCCACACCTCCTTTGTCTGTAGCATAGGGCTGAAAGAAACCGTATGTATTCTGTTCACCATTAGCGAGGGCCCCAGTTAACCATTGGTGCATTGGTGCGAAAAGCCCCTGTCCCTCACATTCCTCGGGAGTCAACTGAATTTGATATCCCTCAGTCATAGCATTCGCATCAAAAATATCTATATCCGTACCCCAATGGTGCCGAGAAGCTCCAGGCATGGCTGACCAACGCAATACCGCTTGAACCTTTTCCCAGTCATTCAATTGATTCAACTTTAAAGGCTTTCCAGATTGATCATAAACTGGTCGATTACCCGATAGCTTTCCATTCCAGATTGCTAGTTGGCGCTCGTATGACCTGAAACCACTACAAATACAAAGATCGAACCCCTGCTTTTCTGCGTCGGCTCGCAAACGATAAAAAGGATCCAGAACCATTTCATGAATCAACATAAACTGCTGATTATGTGCGCCCACGCTTACCAAATGGCATTCTGTTGAACCAGTTAAAATATCCTCTTCAATTTTTTGGGTTTTAGTCATAGCAATCCTAGGCACTACTCTTTGTTTTCGCTTACCAAAGGTTATACTCCGATATTTTCAAAAATCAAAATAATCCTTAAAACAGAATCCTTAATCTATTTAACCCATCAAAGGAAGATTACTTAAACAGTCAATCTGCTGATCTAAAACAATACCCTCATGATCTATTTTTATCTTCCAAGCAATGACCTCTACCCCACTGGAAACGGCCTTAGTCAAGGTTTCGGCATAAACAGGATCAATATCTGCAGCCACCTCAACCTCGGTCGCCCTATTTAGCTGCACACAAAACAAAAGCACAGCTCGCCTGCCAGACTCTGCCACAGCAATCAACTCACGCAGATGTTTAGTACCGCGGGCAGTTACTGAATCTGGAAACATCGCAAGACCATTACCCATATCTAAAGTCACACTTTTCACCTCAACATAACAATCGGGTAAATGGTTAGCACTATCCTGGAGAAAAAAATCAATACGGCTTTTCTCCGAACCATATCGCACCTCTTTAGACACTGTGTCATAAGACGCTAATTCAGGAATAATTTTGCACTCCAATGCATTTGCGACCAAGCGATTAGCATTTAAAGTATTGATGCCTGCCAATTGACCATGACTAGTAGTTACAATCTCCAGGGTACCCTGTAACTTTCGCTTCGGGTTGTCTGATAGCGAATACCAACATTCTGATCCCTCTACCTGACAATTCTTCATAGAGCCGGTATTCGGACAGTGGACAGTCAGTAGATTGCCCTTTTCATCAATTATGTCAGTAAAAAATCGTTTATAGCGCCTAACAAAAGACCCAAGAAATAGTGTTGGTGAACCTTGCATAGTGTTGAGATCCAATCTAAACAGTCCAGTAATTTAATAATATAAAAGATAAAAGTGTCTGTAATCCAATATTTATTGCAACTATGGTCTACTATTATCAGGTCTTCAATCCTTACTCTTTAATACATAGATATTTAAAATAGCAAAATATTCCTTGATAAATGAGTAAAAAATCTCTATAAACTCGGCTCAAATTTTTAGCACAAGATCAATATCGGACTTAATTCATGGCCACAGCAAAAGAAAAAGCGAAACCTAAGGCAAAAACCACCAAGAAAGCAAAGGCGGTAAAGGCAAGTTCCGTGACTCTCCACGGCTTGAGCCCGTACGTGGAAAAGAAGAACGAAGAATACATGAATGAAAATCAGCGAGAGCATTTTAAACAGATTTTAAAAGCCTGGCGTCTTGAGTTAATGGAAGAAGTTGATCGAACCGTTACCCATATGAAAGATGAAGCTGCTAACTTTCCTGACCCAGCGGATCGTGCAACACAGGAAGAAGAGTTCAGCTTGGAACTCCGAACTCGTGATAGAGAGCGAAAGTTAATTAAGAAGATTGATAAGACTCTTGTTCGTGTTGAAGAGGATGACTATGGCTTTTGCGATCAATGCGGAATAGAAGTAGGTATCCGCAGATTAGAAGCTCGTCCCACAGCTGATCTTTGCGTTGACTGCAAAACGTTGGACGAAATTAAAGAAAAGCAGCTCACCGGCGGCTGATTCTAGACCACAGTATAGCTAGTCTCAGCTTTACCTTTCCTAAGCTCGTTGGCGTAAATCATGTCAGAAGCAATTCCTATTGGCCGCTTCGCTCCCTCCCCGTCAGGTCCTCTGCATTTTGGATCCCTTGTATGCGCTTTGGCTAGCTATCTTGATATGAAGCGGCAAGGCGGAAAATGGTTAGTGCGAATGGAGGACATCGATCCTCCCAGGGAAGTCAAAGGTGCAAGCGATCATATCCTAAAACAGTTAGAAGCCCATGGCCTCCTCTGGGATGACGAAGTGCTCTATCAAAGTAACCGGTTGGATAACTACGCCGAAATCGTCGATGACTTAAAAAAACAAGATTTTGCATATAACTGTGAATGCTCTCGAAAACGCATTACTGAACTTAACGGCATATATGATGGTCATTGTCGGCCTCTGAATCTAAGTATTCAAGGTAATGGGACCAGACTCCATTTAAAGCCTTCGCAACAACCAATCGAATTTACTGATCAAATTATCGGCCACTACAGCCAGCATCTAGACACGCAGGTGGGCGACTTTATCGTCAGACGGAGAGATGGCCTTTTCTCGTACCAATTAGCGGTGACAGTGGACGATCACTTTCAGGGCATTACTCATATTATGCGTGGCTCAGACCTATTGGACTCAACGCCCCGCCAGATCTATTTACAAAAAATTCTTGGGTATTCTCAGCCTCAGTACGCCCATCTGCCAGTGGCAAATAATGAGTTGGGTCAAAAATTGAGCAAGCAAAATCTGGCTGCAGGGCTGCCCTATGGGCAGGAGGCAATTAATCTATGGGTTGCGCTTGACTGGTTAAAGCAGTCGCCCCCAAATGAGCTACGGCAGCTGACAATTGGCCATATTCTGACCTGGGCTGTTGATCACTGGGACCAAACACAAGTACCTGCTAAATTAACCTTAACTGCTCCCGAGGGATTTTAGTATCCTCGTTGCCCAATGGCTGGGTTTGCTTTGAGAGGCAACCTTCAATACCATCAACAATCGAGTCAGCCATACAACAAGTTTTTTTAAGTCATACTTATGTTTAATTATCGGTTAGTCGCAACTCTACTTTTGCTGTGCATTGTTGTCTTCCCCCTTTCCTTTCAATGGGCAATGGAGCCCAGTGGCCATTGGTTTAGGCCTTTTAGTGTTTGGGCTCTTATGGTTTTTTCAGTCTATACATTGAATCGTGAGCGAGGGAGAAAATGAATTCTCAACTGGCCATCTACACCATTGCGATAATTATCTTAGGATACATCCTCCTTAGAGTTATCGCCTCTTGGAATACTAAGGGAAGTGAAAATATTATTCTGACTCTAGCTCTTTTAGCTAGTTCGGGAGTACTTATGGCCATGGGTTCGATTGAAATGGCCGGCCGTTATGGCTACAGCATGATAATTGCGTTGTTTGCATTCTCATTAGTGTTTGTTATAGCACCGCTGGTTCTCTTTCCTATTCGCAGGCTAAGTAATGTCATTAGATTAGCAACCAGTGTGGATTTCTTGACGTTTCGATACAGGGGCAGGAAAGTAGCTATTGCAGCCACGATTGCAACTATTCTGGCGATAGTTCCACTCATATTTGCTCAACTGCTGGCTGTCTCCTCGGTAATAAATATTATTTTCAATAGTGATATGCAGATAATAACACTAGTGACAATGCTAGGTGTCGTGGGGTTGATATGCCATTACACGATTAAATCCGGTGCTCAAAGCAATTTGAGACTCATTTTAGCGACCGCAGGTGCACTTCTCTTAGTCGCTTTGGCGATTTCAGCGTGGATCAGTATCGGTAATAGTTTTGGTGGTCTTGAGGCAATGGACTCATGGGTGATACTGAGTGGGCAACAAGAGACCATAAAACGGTTAGACACTTCCTACAGTCTCTTTATTATTTTCCTTGCTGCAGGTCTGTCGTTCCCCACGAACTTTAATGTTCTGGTCACTGAAACTATTACTGATCGCCAAGCCAGCATGACATCCTGGGCATATCCCCTAATAATACTTTTAGCCTGTATTCCCTTGTACCCAATGCTTTGGAGCGGACTTAACCTAGAATCATCTTCATCATTTCAAGAGTATCTTTTCGCCCTGCCGATAATGATGAACCAGCCTGTAGTCGCCAGCCTTAGCCTCGCCAGTATTTTGCTTTTATCCATCGCTGTTTGTTCTAGCTTAACGATACTGGGCAGTCGTATGATACTAAACAGTATGATTTTACCCGATAAGAATTTAACTCAACAAATCAATTTATCTTATTGGATTACGCGCACTCATCTGGCTCTGGCAGTCGGACTAATGCTGTTTTTTGTTACTTTAAGCCTGAGTATAAAGTCTCGAAGTATTATCGATTTATATTTAGTTGGCTTTTCGGGTCTAGCCCAACTTACCCCAGGTCTGATAGCGGCGATGTACCTACCCAAGGCCAATCGTAAGGGTTTTATTGCCGGTCTCATTGGAGGCATGTTTCTTTGGCTAATTTCATTAGCGCTTCCATTAATATTCGGAGATTGGGAGTGGCAGATTCCCATCATTGGGAAATCACTGCTGTTTGGCATGCAAGCTTGGGAAGTTTGGGCCATCGAAGCATTATTACTGAACATTACCCTTTGTACTTTGTTTTCTATATTTACCAAAATGGATGAGAAAGAAAATACCTATGCATCGATTTGTATGGCTGACAATGTGTATATCCCTATCCGTGTGGAGCTGGGTCAAAAAACAGTCGAGGAGCTCACTCAAAAATTATTTTTTGTACTCGGTGAAGATGCCAATATCGAAGTGAAAAATGCTCTAGAGACGCTAGGATTCGATGCCGATGAAGCGAGACCAGCTGCTCTAAGACAGATAAGGGATACCATTAACGCATCCCTTAACATGCGTCTTGGTGTTCTTACCACAGAAAACGTTATGAGCGAGGCATTCCCGCCACCAAAATCATTAAGTAGTCAACCAGAAGATCTTTTTGTTCTTGAATCAGTTCTTGCCGTTCATGGTAATCAATTAACGGGTATCGCTAGTGAGCTCAATAAGCTCAGAGTTCATCATCGAGAAATTTTAGATAAATTACCCATTGGTATTGTCTCTCTTGACCAAAACGGTGAAATTTTAAAATGGAATGAGGCAATTTCGGAATATACCAACCTTGATAACAGCAGTGCCTTTGGCAGCTCAATCGCTGACTTACCTGAGCCCTGGAATAAGGAGATTACTGGTTTTGTGGCCAGTGACGACATTATTCGCGACAATGTTTCTATGGAACTCAATGGAAAACGACGCTGGTTTACCTTCCAGAAATCTACAGGGGTGCCAATTGATGATATCAATGACGAAGTCATTTTACTTATCGAGGAAAAAACTGAATCAGTACTTTTGATACAGAAGTCTATCAACAACGAACGGCTAGCTTCGGTGGGTCGTCTTGCTGCTGGTGTCGCCCATGAGATTGGTAATCCAGTGACGGGTATCGCCTGCTTGGCGCAAAACCTTGAGCATGAAAGTGATTCTAAGCAAGTTCTTGAAACAGCCGAGCACATTCTGTCACAAACCAGCCGCATCAATCGAATTGTTGAATCTCTGATTAATTTTTCCCGCGGAGAGAAATCTATAATTAAGAATTTACAGCGAGTAAATTTGCATGAAGTAGCTGAAGAAACAATCCAACTTTTAACTCTAGGGGACAATGCATCCCAGGTTCAATTTAAGGCTAATATACCATCTGATTTTGAGATTCTTGGGGACTACCATCAACTAATACAGGTTTTTCTTAACCTTCTCAGTAACAGTCGAGACGCTTCAACAGCAGATAGCGAGGTCACTATCCTAGCAACTGAGGCGGATGGCAAGATAAGGATCACCATTAATGATTCTGGAACTGGCATCACACAAAGCCTTCAGTCTCAACTGTTTGAACCCTTCGTGACGTCTAAAGATCCTGGAAAAGGCACAGGCTTGGGTCTTTGGGTAGTATTTAATCTTGTAAAAGGACTTGATGGCGACATTACCATAAACAGTCCTGCTGAGAATAATACCTGCGGCACCACCGTTGCTTTGACTTTTAATAAACCTGAAAATCAGGCATGAGAATATATCCAAGTGAGTTCAGTTTCTATGAATAGTGCAAGACGATGAACCAACCGCTTTCGAAAATTTTAGTTGTCGAAGATGAAGAGATCATAAGAACCTCTCTGGTTAAGTTATTAGAGCGACATAACTATGTAGTGAATGATGCGGTGAGTGTAAAAGCAGCGCTGAGTCGATATAACATCAAAGAATTTAATCTAATTATTAGTGACCTTAGGCTTCCAGGTAACCCTGGCTCTGAACTTATCAATTTAGCAGGGGCAGTTCCTGTCATCATAATGACAAGCTATGCCAGCCTCAGGTCGGCAGTAGACATTATGCGACAAGGCGCAGCTGACTATATTTCTAAACCTTTTGATCACGAAGAGTTGATCCAGTCAGTAAAGCGAGCTCTTGCAAATACTGCACAAAATCAAGACAAAACAGACAACCTGTCTGAGGTTACATCACATTCTTCAAGAGATGCAGACTTTATGTCACTCGAAGAATACTTCGCTGCATTTGTTACTGAAAATCAAGACCAGATGAGTGAAACCGTGCTAGCAGGAAAACTCGGTATTAGTCGCAAGAGCCTTTGGGAGAGACGGAATAAGCTAGGAATCACCCGAAACAAAAAATAATTTTTTAGTAAATTATGCGTAAAAAGATAGGCTAAATGCTTGAAGTCAGTAGATTTATAATTAAAATGGAAAGACCAGACTTTATGTGTGGTTAATAATAATAATAAATAATAATAATAACGTTAGATTGCGAAAGGGTTTGACAGGCTCCGGCCTCAAAGCTCATTTAAAAGGGGTTGTCTTGCGGCATCCCCTTTTTGCATCAAGTCGTTTAATATTCCAATCAATGAAGCAAAGGAATGAAGTAGTTAATAAGTCACACCCAAGAACTTATCCTCTGATAAACTACCGTCCACAGAAACGCTACCGGTCCGCACTCAATGCTTAAACGCATCACCAATTTGTTCGACAAGAAAAATACTAAATTAAGCCCGTCTGTCGTTGATGCTGGACTCTACTCTCTTAAACCAAACATGGTTAGTAAAGATGCACGAAGAGTGGTTGAAACTCTCCAACGCGCAGGATATGAAGCCTATGTCGTGGGCGGTTCAGTTAGAGATCTTTTGCTTAATATTACCCCTAAAGATTTTGATGTCGCTACTAGCGCTGAGCCATCTGAGATCAAAGCGTTATTTCGTCGCTCCCGGATTATTGGGAGACGATTCCAAATTGTTCATGTGCAATTTAGCCGAGAATTAATCGAAGTAACAACGTTTCGCTCCAACGAAGAGAGCGATTTAGGCTCTAACGATAAGGGCTCAGGCCTCAGACAGCAGAGTCAAAGCGGTATGCTAACCAGAGATAATGTTTTTGGTAATGTTAGTGAAGATGCCAGCCGGCGCGACCTTACCGTAAATGCACTTTATTACGACCCAAGCGACAATACTATCCATGACTTCACTGATGGCTTGAGTGATATTGATAATAGAACCATTAGAATGATTGGCATACCTTCCACACGCTATCGAGAAGATCCTGTGCGCTTATTACGAGTCGCACGATTTGCCGCTAAATTAGGGTTTAGTATTGAAAGCAAAACAGCTAAGCCAATGCGTAATCTTTGCTCCGACTTAAGCCATGTGTCACCACCACGTTTTTTTGATGAAACCCTAAAGTTATTTATGAGTGGGTATGGCTCAGCCACCTATGCCTTGCTTCGGGAATATCAATTGTTCGACTATATTGCTCCCCAAGCAAGTAGATTAGCTAAAGATGGAAGCTCCAATGCTAACCAGCTATTTGAACAGGCATTTATCAATACCGACCTCCGTATCAGCTCCAATAAAAGAGTAACACCGGCATTTATATATGCAGCCTTACTTTGGCCCGCGGTAGAAAAACTGGCATCTCACTATAGATCTCAGGGTCATTCGCCCAACTATGCTCAAGGTAAGGCAGCTTCAGAAGTCATTGCCAAACAAATTACGATTACCGCCATCCCGAAACGCTTTACCATTCCAATGCGAGAAATATGGGATCTCCAACTACAACTACCAAGACGCGGAGGTCAACGAGCAAAAAGACTCTCAGAGCATCCTCGCTTTCGCGCCGGGTATGATTTTGTTTTATTACGCGAGCAGGCTGGAGAAGATTTGGATGGTTTAGGAGATTGGTGGACCAAATATCAAGAAGTTAGTCCAGAAGAACAGCTTAAAATGTCCGAGGCAATGGGCAACTCAGGGAAAAAGCGACGAAGACATAGAGGTCCAAAAAAGAAAAAGCAGACTGACAACTGATGGAAACTGTCTATATTGGTCTCGGTAGCAATCTTTCTGGCTCGATGGACGACCCGCAACAGCAACTTCAAAACGCTTTAGCAGAAATTTCTGATCATCCAAAGATACATCAACTAAATAGTTCCTGCTTTTATCGTACAAGTCCGGTAGGCCCACAAAACCAACCAGAGTTTATTAATGCGGTAGCTCAAGTGAAAACGAGTCTCACACCCCTAGCATTGCTGGACTACCTTCAACAAATTGAAAATGAACATGGTCGAGAACGCAAAGAGCACTGGGGAGCGCGAACATTAGATTTGGATATATTGATCTTTGGACAACAAAGCATCCACAATACCAGACTGATCATTCCGCATCCGCGAATTGAAGAGCGAGCCTTCGTGTTAGTTCCATTGCTAGAGCTTAAGCCAAATTTTTCCTCTGCAAATGGTAAAAGCACTGCTGATCTATTGGCAAAGTGTTCTGATCAAGGTATCGTGAAACTGTAGGGGGTTGCCCTCACCAACATAGGGGTTAGTTGTGGACGATAGTCTATTTTTAAATCTAAACTTAGAGCGTTCGACCATATCAATTCCCAGCTACATAGCCGTTGAAGGCCCTATTGGTGTGGGAAAAACAACCTTAGCTAAACGCCTGGCTGCCAGTTTTAATTATGACATTCTGCTAGAAGAACCGGAGACAAATCCATTCTTGGAGCGATTTTATAAAGATCGTCGTACCTACGCACTGCCGCTCCAACTCCACTTTTTGTTCCAACGAATGCAAAAACTGCAGGCTTTGCGGCAGGGGGATATTTTTCAACAGGTCAGAATCTCTGATTTTCTCATTGAGAAAGACCCATTATTTGCCAGAGTCACTCTGGATGATGATGAATATCGTCTCTATCAAACAGTCTATGAAAATATAATTACTGACCTTCCTAAACCTGACTTAGTGATCTACTTACAGGCACCAACAGCCACGCTTTATAAGCGACTCCAACAGCGAGGTAATGAAATAGAGAAGCCTGTTGAAGAGTCCTATCTCCAGCAACTGAATGATGCTTATACACAGTTTTTCTATCACTATGATGATACCCCTCTACTTATCGTTAACACCTCAGTGATTGATCTGGCTAAAAGTGAAAGCGATTATCATAATTTAGTGCGACACATACTGCAGACTCAATCAGGGCGGCACTACTACAATCCCCAGCCAATTGATGAAAAACTAGCCGTCTCCTCCTTGTCTTCCTAGGAGAAACTTAGTACCTTGGGAGACCAGATTAAGCGCAAGCTGAGATTTAAAACATGAAGACAATTTCCATAAGTACCTTAAATGCAATGAAAGAAAACGACGAGAAGTTCGCAGTTTTGACTGCCTATGACTACACTTTTTCTCGTTTAATCGAAAGCTCTAGCATTGAAGTCTCACTAGTAGGGGATTCATTAGGCAATGTTATCCAAGGCTGTGATAGCACTATTCCTGTTACCGTTGATGAAATGGCATACCATACCGCAGCCGTTAAACGAGGCAACAAACGCTCCCTTTTGGTCAGTGATATGCCGTTCATGTCTTACTCTACAGAGGTCAATGCGCTTGATAACGCTGCCGTTATTATGCAAGCAGGCGCGCAAATGGTTAAGTTAGAAGGGGGGGAGTGGCTGGCAGATACCGTTTATTTGCTGACTGAGCGAGGTATTCCTGTGTGCGGTCACGTTGGTCTTACCCCACAGTCAGTTCACAAGCTTGGCGGCTATAAAGTGCAAGGTAAAGACGATCATGCCGCCGACCAAATGATAAAAGAAGCGTTAATTCTAGAAGAAGCGGGCGCCGATCTTATGGTCGTCGAATGTGTGCCTTCATCCCTAGGTGACGATTTAAGTGCTGCCCTCAATATTCCCGTCATCGGCATTGGAGCAGGGCCTGGTACTGATGGTCAGGTACTCGTTCTGCAAGACATGTTAGGGATTTCACAGCGTTTACCCAAGTTTTCTAAGGACTTCCTTAAGGAATCTAACAGTATTCAGGACGCTATTACCGCCTTTGGTAATGAAGTCCGTTCTGGAACTTTTCCAGCACCAGAGCATTCTTTTAAATAATTCAAATCATCAATTCAAGACAGAAGGATATTCACTGTGTCAGAGACTCAATCTATTTATGATTTTTCAGTGCCAACCAGCTCAGGAGACCAGCAATCTTTAAGAGACTATCAAGGAAAAGTGGTCTTGATTGTTAATACTGCGAGTAAGTGTGGCTTTACCCCTCAATACGAAGGTTTGCAAAGGCTTCATGACAAATACAGCGAGCGCGGATTGGTCGTCGTTGCTATGCCTTGCAATCAATTTGGTGCGCAGGAACCAGGAAGTAATGCAGCTGTACAAGAATTCTGCCAACTAAACTACGGGCTTAGCTTCCCTGTGATGGGTAAAATTGAAGTGAATGGTTCTGGCCAGCACCCCCTGTATGCACATCTTACAAAACAAGCCAAAGGGCTTATTACAGACAGTATCAAATGGAACTTTACCAAATTTTTAGTCAATCGTGACGGCCAAGTGATAGAGCGTTTTGCGCCAGTCACTAAACCTGAGGCGATCTCTAAAAATATTGAAGAGTTGCTTTGAATTAATCTTTCTGACGAAGTTTCGCAAAGTAAATATTTGCCGCCTGATTTACCTTAGGCGCTAAATACAAAGCAGAAATCATTGTGGGTATTGCCATCGTCGCGTAAGTCGCCAAAATCAGCCCGTTGACGATATCCATCGAAACCACCGCGCCCCCGAGTAATAAGGCCAAATAAATAGGCGTGTAGTAGTGCTGTCGGTGCGATCCAAGCAGGAATCCAGTGCACTTAGCCCCATAAAACCACATGGTGACCATAGTGCTAAAGCTCAGCAAACCGACCATAATCAGTAGCAGGTATATTCCAGTAACTGGGAATACCTGCTCAATTGCCCGCGCAGTAAGTGTTACACCCTCTGCGCCTTCCGCACTTTGCCAAACACCAGTTAGTAATATAATCAACGCCGTACAGGTACAGACCACCAAGGTGTCCACTACGGGCCCAACCATAGCAACAATACCTTCTCTTATCGGTTCTTGGGTTTTCGCCGCTCCATGAGCCATAGATTCAGTACCAATACCTGCTTCATTAGAAAAAGCTCCTCGACGCACACCGATCAAAATGACCGCACCAATAGAACCTCCCGCAACCGCCTCACCCGTAAAGGCATCAGTCACAATCAACATCAGCGTTGCTGGAATATCCGCAGCAAACGTATAGAGCACTGTGATAGTCATGTAGAGGTAAAGTAGCACCATGGCCGGCACTAGCCTCACCGTGATTCGACCAATACGCTCAATGCGACCAGCAATAACTAAACCCACTAGAACAGCCACTACGGAACTAGAAACAAGATCAAAAGCGAAGTGATTCTCAGCAGTCGCTATTCCTGCCGGAATTGCCACCACATCTCGTAGTAATTGAATAAATTGATTAGCCTGAAAAAGAGGCAACGCACCAATAGTACAGGCTAAGGCAAATAACACTGCCAAAGGATACCAACGATGACCCATCCCCTCCCTAATAACATACATGGGGCCACCTTGAAGCATTCCATCTCCATCCTGGCCTCGATACATTACCGCCAAAGATGCCGTGTAAAACTTAGTGGAAACGCCCACGATAGCAGTCACCCACATCCAAAATACCGCCCCCGGACCGCCCATACTTATGGCGATCGCCACTCCAGCGATATTACCTAACCCTAAAGTCCCTGACAGCGCCGTGGACAACGCTTGGGAGTGAGGAATATGTCCTGGGTCGTTTGGATCACTGTACTTACCGCGTAGCAAGTCCATGGCATGCCCAAAGTAACGGTAGGGTCTAAATCGCGAATAAATCATGAAAAACAAACCGCCACCTACCAACAGTACCACCAGCGGGGTACTCCACATGAGATCGGCCCATGCGTTCAGAAAAGCTTCTATTTGTTCAAGTGTAGGCATCAGATAAAGGTGGCTTCTATTCAGATAATACGATGAGTCTAAGATTTGGTTATCAAAGCGGTTTTACGTACAAGACTAAGTTATGGCCAACGACTTGAAACCCATTATCTTTCGCTACTTTTTCGCGAAGCTCCTCAATTTCTGCGCTGTGGAACTCGACTACTCTTCCCGTCTCTGTGCATACCATATGATCATGACTATCACCGCGATCTAACTCATACACTGCAGGACCATTGTCAAAACTATGTCTTGTTATCAATCCTGCTGCCTCAAACTGAGTTAATACGCGGTAAACCGTTGCGATACCAACATCTTCCTCTGCATCTCGCAAAGCTTGATAGATATCTTCAGCTGTCATATGCCACTCAGGAGCGCTTTCCAGAATTTGTAATATTTTTATCCTGGGTAATGTAACCTTGAGACCGGCTTTTTTTAGCTCCTGATCATTATGATTCATTGTTTACTCTTCTTTATGTTCAAGTATTTAGTTATTATCTACCTTCTCGACTTCAACTGGAACCCCGCTATGCGAATAATTCTACTATCTCTAGTTTTACTATCTCTATTCTCATCCGGTTGCAGTTGGGTCAAATTCCCGGGGGTACATAAAATTGATATCCAACAGGGTAATATTCTTGACCAAGACATGATTGATACACTTCAACCTGAGATGACAAAAGCTCAAGTGCGATTCGTTTTGGGAACGCCATTGATTTCAGACACGTTTGATCAAAGCCGCTGGGATTATCCGTTCAGACACCTTTCACCCACTGGTATAGAAACCAAAAGACACGTCACCATCTATTTTGACGATCAGGATGTCCTGAAAGAAATAGTGAGTGACTACACAGAAACGGCCAACTAGCTTTCTGAAGCGTCTTTTTTCTTTCGAGCAGTTTCTGCTCTGCGTCGTCGAATTTCTTTGGGGTCCAATATCAGTGGTCGATAAATTTCAACCCTATCGCCCTCCCGTAGTTCATACATATTGGGCTCCGGGGTTCCTTGAGTCCCTAATACCCTAGCAAATATCCCCAATTTACTGGTAGCTATATCAATTTCTGGGAACTGTTGTAGCACGCCAGATTGCTCGACGGCTTGCATTGCTGTAGTGCCCAAAGGAACAGTGATATCGAGCAATACCTGGGTTTCGGGTATCGCGTAAGCGACCTCAATGTTGATTGAACTATCGATATTACCCACTGCTTTTCCCATAGACATAATCGGCCCTTTGACACAGTGAATCGACCAAATTATTTGCTACACCTGAGAATAAACTAGAGGCAGCAAAACTTAATGTTTTACTACTAAAATCAAACTCCATATCAAGTTCGACTTTACAGGCTGCATCAGACAGCCGCGTGAATGTCCAATCTCCGCGAAAGTGCTTAAATGGACCATCTTCGAGGGTCATATTTATTTGCGAGGGAGCCTTAAGGTGGTTTCGAGTCATTAAACTAAGGCCAACCCCCGCTTTTTTTAAATCCAGCCGTGCAAGCATAGTCGAGGAACTCTGTTCAAAAATCTCAACTCCCTGACAGCCATCCATAAAGCTAGGATAACAAGACACATCATTGACTAGGTCATACATTGCTTGGGCAGAATGCATAACAAGTGCTGAACGCTTAATACTCGTCAAAAGTTATTATCCATCATGCAAAAAATTTGTCATAAACACCCATTATGAATACCAAACTAATGGCAAAGGGAGCAATGTACCTAATGGTGAATTGCCATACCTCCATAACTTTGTCTGAGGTGCCTTGCATCTCAAAATCGATCACCTCGCGTTTAATCACATAGCCTACAAACAGAGTAATCAATAAACCACTGATGGGCAGCATAATGTTGGCTGTAAGAAAATCGAGAAAATCAAAATAGGTAAATCCGGCTACCTTGTATTCAGACCAAATATTAAAGGAAAACACACTCCCTAAACCCAACACCCACGCGGTACCTGCGATCACTAAATTTGCCTTGGCTCGACTAATGCTCTTTGCCTCCATTAACCAAGCAACACAAGGCTCTAGCAGTGAAATAGCCGAACTCCAGGCCGCGATCGATACCAGTACAAAGAACACTGCGCCAATCAATAGACCCCCAGGCATACTCCCAAACGCAACGGGCAAGCTAATAAACATCAACCCTGGCCCGGCACTAGGCTCAATACCTGGCGTTGCAAATACAATGGAGAAAATAATCAAACCAGAAATAATAGCCACGGCACTGTCAAAGAACGCAACGATAAGGATCGTTTTACCAATATTCGCATCCTGCGGCATATAAGCACCGTAAGCCATGATTGCTCCCATACCAATACTCAGGGTAAAAAACGCTTGGCCCATTGCCTCTAGCACACCGCGCCAAGTTAAAGCATCTAAATTAAAACTGAACAAGAAGTTAACTGCAGCTTCAAAATTTCCCTTCAGGAAGGCAAATACTAACAACATTAACATCATTAAAAAGAGCAGTGGCATTAGCGTTTCTACCGCTATCCCCAGACCTCTTTTAACACCGCCAATAACAACAATGACACAAAGTGCCATAAATAATGTCTGCCACATAATAAGTCGTCCAGGATTGGACAACAGATTATCAAAAGCTGCACCAGCTGCAGCACCATTAATGCCTTGAAGATCACCAGAAGATATTAATAGGATATAGTCCAGCGCCCAGCCGGCAATCACTGCATAAAAGGATAGAATCAATAAACCCGCCAGTACACCTAGCCATCCCACAGAGCGCCATCTTGAATTGGCATTGCTGTCAGCAACCGCCTCATTCATGGAATTAATTGGGCTTTGCCGACCATGGCGACCTATCAACACCTCCGCCATCATCACCGGCACACCAATCAACAAAATGCATCCTAGGTAAATAAGTACAAATGCCCCACCACCGTTGCTCCCCGCAACATAGGGAAATTTCCACATATTCCCCAATCCGACAGCTGAGCCTGTTGCCGCCATAATAAATGTCCAACGACTAGCCCACGTGCCATGCATTCCTTTCTGTTGTAGTGCCATAGAGTTATCTCCATTTATCGAATCTAAATTGTACTCATTCCCCGACCAAGAACCTAATAAATGCCCTATGTATTTAGTTTGTCAGCATAAATAGCAATAATTCATGACAAACCATGGGCGCAACGTATAATTACGCCATGACTAAAAAGAAGCCTAAGCAGCAATCAAACACTATTGCGCTCAATAAAAAAGTGAAGCACGACTACTTTATCGAAGAAAAATTCGAGGCGGGTCTGGTACTGCTCGGTTGGGAAGTTAAAAGTCTGCGTGAAAGTAAAGTAAATCTCACCGACACCTACGTCTTTATTCGGGATGGTGAAGCCTGGTTAATCGGTACTAATATCACTCCTCTTCAATCCGCCTCAACACACTTTGTCACTGATGCGAAGCGAACGCGCAAATTATTACTCAATCATCGAGAACTGCAAAAACTGGAAGAAGGGGTTAATCAGAAAGGTCACACTGCTGTTTGTACTGCCCTTTATTGGAAGAACCATCTGATCAAATGTGAAATTGCCCTAGCCAAAGGCAAAGCATCCTATGACAAACGCATGGATAGCAAAGAACGCGACTGGAACCGGCAAAAGCAGCGCCTCATGCGTCATTCTGGTTAACGTGGACAAACTGTGAACCAATACAAAGCTTGATCGAGCATATATGGCACACTTTGGTCACATCTATCATTGGGATCTAAGAGCACGCTCATGAGGAACATCAAAAAAACTATAGCCATTACTGCCGCTAGTGCGCTAGTTATAGCAGGTATCTGTGTTTTTACGCTGGCTTGGACCTTTTCTTCCAATGTTATGCACCCCTCCTACACCTGTAGTGAAGAACATTTCATTTATTGCGGTGATCCTTCGCAACTAGATCTTACTTTTGAGAATATCTCTTTTCAATCCGATGATGGCAATGTGTTAAGTGCCTGGTATATACCTACTGAGAATTCTAACAAAGCAATTATTTTTGTTCACGGCCATGGCGCTGATCGACACGAGGGCATGCGCTGGTTCAAAGCTATGCACCAAGCTGGTTTTACTATACTAGCTCTTGATCTGCGCAACAGCGGACAAAACGTTCGCTCTTTTTCGTCCATGGGGTATTTTGAACAAAATGACGTAACAGCCGCCGTTGACTACCTACAGCAACAAAAGAAAATTAAAAGCATTGGCGTATTTGGAACCTCAATGGGCGCTGCAACCTCCATAATGGCAATGGAAAAAGATTCGCGAATTGGTGCAGGTGTGTTTGAAGCGGGATGGTCTAATTTGCGCGACCTCTACGCCGAGATCATAGAGCAATATATCGGGTTACCCTCATTTCCCTTGTTGACTGTAACAACCTGGCTGTTAGAAATCCGGACCGGCATAAATATGGAGCGACTCAACCCTGAAGACATTATCGGTAATATCGCCCCGAGGCCTGTGTTTATAATTCATTGCTCAGAAGATGAGCTCATTGATCTGTCTCACGGCAAGCGAAACTATGCCTTGGCAAATGAACCCAAGCAATTTTGGCAATCTCCGTGCCAAACACACGCTAGGGCGTGGCAGTCAGACCCAAGCTATATTGAAAAGCGCGTAGCCAATTATTATCTAGAATATTTATGATACATAATGGTGAGTATTCTTTTGAGGTCGAAATGGATGAGTAAAAACTCTAAAACATCTAGCAATAAGGCTATTGCTGTTGGGACAAGTTTGGGTATTATCATTGGTGCAGTGATTGGCTCTAAAACTGGTGAGGTAGGTTTTTGGGTTAGCATGGGCATTTGCTTTGGAGCTGCATTGGGCGCAACCATTGGAAAGAAAAATTGACGACAAGAGAAGAGTTTTTAGAGACCCTATCATGACACACAGTGCAACTGTTGGACCCTCCCTTATCATTGAGGGCATGAGAATACTATGGCGGAGAGATATTCGCTGGCTAGTTCTAATTCCCCTGCTAGTCAATATCATTCTTTTTATATCAGTTGCTGGTTTTGCTGCTAGTTGGCTTCAAAACTGGATCACTACTATTTCTACATCGGTGCCTGAGTGGTTGCAATGGTTCGCATGGGTAATTTGGTTTTTGTTTGCGCTTTTGGCGCTTGCTATTTATGCATTTACCTTTACCATTTTGGCCAATCTTATTGGGTCGCCGTTTTATGGTGTGATTGCTCAAAGAGTGATCGCCGCAGAAATCGCTAATGACTTTAGCGCTGCAATGGCCGAGGACGATTGGTGGATCAGTGCATGGAAAAGTCTAATTAGAGAGTTGCAGTTGATTGGCTACTTTTTACCAAGAACCCTAGCTGTCGGCATTGTGACTGCCATACTGAGTTTTATTCCGGTATTAAATTTATTAGCACCAATAATCGCCGGCACTTGGGCCGCTTGGTGCCTGTGTTTGCAATATCTGGATTACGCAGCGGACAGCGAGGGTATTTCATTTTTGGTGTTGCGCCAAAAAGTCAGCAGCAATCGATTCAATTCCTTGGGGTTTGGGCTAAGCGCGATGTTAGGCTCGGCAATACCACTGATAAATTTGGTAATGCTGCCGGCATCGGTGGTTGCTGGCAGCTTACTGTGGTGCAGGCAGCACCGTGATTTCAACTAAAGCGCTTATTTTTCGGGAGTGCCTGATTCTGCTTCAACCGTTGAAGGCTTGCTAGCCGGCTTATTCTTGGCCGGTGACTTAGGTACTGGCACTGCCTGAACAAGATGTTCTTCAGGCATAGTACAAGATAGCTTCATATCCAGTAACTTCTCAATGGGCTCTAATAGAAAAGCATCATCCTCACAGGCGAAACTAATAGAAGTGCCGTTTTTACCAGCGCGACCCGTGCGGCCAATACGATGTACGTAGTCTTCGGGCTCTTCCGGAAGCGTGTAATTTATCACATGACTAACGCCATCCACATGTATGCCTCTACCGGCAACATCCGTCGCTACCATGACTTTTAAACTACCTGATTTAAAGGAGTCGAGGGCTCTCATGCGCCTATTTTGAGGAACATCACCCGATAGAAGCCCTGCCTTAAAACCCTGCTTTTTCAATTTTTCATGGAGGGTACGACAGATATCACGCCGATTCGCAAAAACCATGACATTTTCGACATCATCACCCAGCAGGATATTATTTAGCAGGGTGAATTTTTCTTTAGCAGTGGTTATCAGTATCTTCTGATCAACCGTATCGGTTGCAACTCGTTCAGCACCAATTTCAACCGTCACTGGTTTGTCAGTCCAAGTCTCGGACAGCCGAAGTATCTCAGGAGTGAACGTAGCGGAAAATAATAAAGATTGCCGGTCTTCCCGCTTAGGGGTCAAATTGACTAAACGTCGAACCTGAGGGATAAATCCCATATCAAGCATGCGGTCAGCCTCGTCAATTACTAGTATTTCTACGCGATCAAGGTAAATATCTCGATTGTTCGCAAAGTCTAACAATCTGCCGGGGGTGCCCACTAAAATATCGCAGTGGTGCTTCTGTAACTTCTGTAATTGCTTACCATAGTCCATACCACCCACAAGAGTATGCGCTCTCAGTTTGGTGTGCTTCAACAACTGAGTCGCGTCATCGCCAATCTGAATAGCTAGTTCCCTAGTCGGCGCGAGAATCAGTGTTCTTGCCTCGCCCAGAAATCGTTCATCTTCAACTGGGTGATTCAACAAATCGGTTATAATATTCACCAAAAATGCTGCAGTTTTGCCGGTACCTGTTTGCGCTTTCCCAACAATATCGTGGCCATTGAGAGTGTGGGGCAAGGATGCAGCCTGAATGGGCGTGCAGTATTCGAAGCCAGCATCTTTAATGCCGTGCATGAGTTCTGCCGGCAGGTCAAAATCGTGGAATCTGGCTTTCCCTTCTTGGGGCTCTACTTTGAATTGAGACACATCCCAAGGCTTGGAATTGCGACGCTTGCGATTTGCAGCAGGTTTCTTTTTCGGCGCATTATCAGCATCGGGCGGATTTTTAACAGATGTAGTATCGGTTTTTTCAGTCAAAGTTTTTCACGCAATGTTGTTTATAAGTGGAGAGCACGAGGAAGGTTGAGGTTTCCCCTGTCTCTTGGAGGCGCGGAGTGTAGCAGAATTGTCCTCGTCTCGCTGAAAAGAATATGAGAGCCCATAGAGGCCAATTTACTGCATTCCCCGTAGATCATTGAGACTTTAAATTTTCCTTCCTTTGATAGACCGGTTAAAGGAGAATAAAGCGTAATTAAAACAAGAAAAACTTATGTCCCTATCATCGATCCCAAATGCAATCATTCCGACACCGCAGACTCCGAGGTTTATTGACAATGCTCGGACATTAATGCGTCTTGCTGGTCCATTAATCATGGGGCAGATTGCCGTGGTCGGCATGACCGTTACAGATATTTATGTGGCTGGTCAGGTGAATGCTGACACTCTCGCAGCATTGCAGCTAGGCGGCAGCATCTGGTCCATGATAACGCTAATGGTCATCGGCATTATGATTGCCAACAGCCCCATTATTGGTAACTATTGGGGCGCTCGACAACTGGATAAGGTCCGATTTCAATTTCAGCAAGTGTTATGGTTAGCGTTACCTATTGGTTTTGTAGTGATTGGCGGTGTCTTTGTTGGAATCGCCTTGCTTGGCTACCTAGATGTATCTGACAACGTTTATCAAATAGCTAAAGGTTATCTCTACCCTTTTCTTATCACAGGATTTATGTTCCCAGCGTTCTTTGCCTTTCGCACTACATTCGAAGGTATGGGCGATACTAGGCCAGTACTCGTTTTTAACAGTGCCGCTTTTTTACTCAATGGTATTCTTGATTATGTCTTAGTCTTTGGTAAGTTTGGTTTTCCTGAGCTCGGCGGTGTAGGCGCAGCCTGGGCTACAGTGATTGTTATGGCCTTTTTAGTGGCTTGCATGGCTGCTTATGGTCAGCGATCAAAGACAGTAAAAAATGTTAATTTATATCATGATTTTAGCGCTCCGAATCTTTCAACACTCGCTGAGACTCTCCGACTGGGCATACCTATCGCACTAAATATTGCGGCAGAGTTTAGTTTTTTTGCCATTATTCCTTTTATGGTTGCCCACTTGGGTGCGGAGGTTGTTGGTGCTCACGCTATTACCATTAATATTGATTCCCTTGCCTTTATGATTCCGCTGGGCATTGCTCAAGCATTAACAATTAAAGTGGCTCACGCTCAGGGCAGTGGCAATCCAATAGAAGCGAGAATATTTTGTTTAGCTGGTTTTAAATTAGTCTTGATACTTGGCTTAATCACAAGTTCTATGAAAGTTTTGTTTCGTGAAGATATTGCAGCGCTATTTAGTGCCAACCCCGAAGTACAAATAATAGCGGCCAACCTGTTCTTTTTCGCTGCCGCACTTGGCGCTGTTGATTGTTTGCAAATGTCAGCCAGCGGGGCTCTGAGGGGATACAAAGATGCACGAGTTCCGTTGGCTATACAAATATTTGCGTTTTGGATTGTCGCTTTTCCGATAGCTTACACCTTGGCATTAACTGATATGTGGGGAGAGCCTCTAGGTGTTTATGGATTCTGGATAGGTACTATTATTGCTGCAAGTGTAGCGGCTATATTTCTCTTAACGCGTTGGAATATAGTGTCTAAAAATGAAATCAAGTTATTCAATCAATCTCAGGCAAGTAACCCATCGTTATTCGATCAAGACCATTGAGATCAACGAGGGTTGTCACTCCTCCAAAACCTGCTAACCCAAATAGATTTCTTACCGCCGATGCCTGCTTGTAACCATGCTCTACGAGCAGCCACCCTGTGGGTTCAAGATACTCAGCGCTACCATGAATGATTTTTCTCAAGTCATCTAAACCATCAACACCAGATACCAAGGCCGATGATGGCTCAAATCTAACATCACCTTCCTTAAGATGAGGGTCATTAATCTCAACGTAAGGGGGGTTGCTAACAATTAAATGGTATTTAGACGCTCGCCCGATCAGTGGTACGTGACTGAACCAATCACTTTGGTAAATGGTGACGTTATCAATCTGGCAGTACTGACGGTTCAGTTCAGCTAGATCTACCGCAGACGGCTGAGAGTCCACCGCTGTCAATTGCCAATTTGGGCGTTCACTCGCTAAAGCCAAAGCAATTGCTCCAGTGCCGGTGCCGAGATCAAGGGCAAGACAATTCTTTGGTAAATTCAAGTCTAGCGAAGCCTCGACCAGTAATTCAGTCTCTGGTCGTGGAATAAGGGTTTCAGGAGTTACTTTTAGGTCTAAAGTCCAAAAGCCCTGACTGCCGATAATAAAAGCAATTGGCTCTCCGTCCAGGCGCCGGACAAACAAACCTTCAAATATCTCCTCCTGAGATAGTCCTAGCTTATGTTCGGGCCACGTCTTTAACCATGTTCGGTCAACATCCAATGCATGGGCCAGTAACAACTCTACATCCAGGGCCGGGGTATCACTTATACATTTAAGTAGCGCGCTTCGCTCTAGAACTCTTTCAACGGATAAAGTCATTGAGTATCAGAACTTACTCAGACAACTGAGCTAGCTGCTCAGCCTGAAATTCATTGACCAAAGGTTCAACTATTTCAGTTAGCGAACCCTCCATGATCTCACCCAACTTATAGAGTGTTAGGTTAATACGATGATCGGTAACTCTACCTTGTGGAAAGTTATAGGTGCGAATGCGTTCAGAACGATCTCCGCTTCCCACCAGGCTCTTTCTCTGATCTGACTGCTCTTGAGCCACCGCCTCATCTTGCGCTGATGTTAATCTTGCCTGCAAAACAGCCATCGCTTTGGCTCGATTTTTATGCTGTGAACGCTCGTCTTGGCATTCAACAACCAACCCTGTAGGAATATGGGTTAAACGAATAGCCGAATCAGTTTTGTTGACATGCTGACCGCCCGAACCTGAGGCTCTAAATGTATCTACTCGAAGATCTGACTTATTGATCTCAATCGCATCCTTCTCATCAGCCTCAGCCATAATAGCGACGGTACAAGCAGACGTATGAATTCGCCCTTGAGACTCGGTATCAGGAACTCTTTGAACACGATGGGCGCCAGACTCAAATTTTAGTTTAGAGTACACCCCCTGACCAACCACTCGAGCAATAATTTCTTTGTATCCGCCATGGTCCCCTTGGTTTTCGCTAATAACTTCGATTTTCCAGCGATTGTTTTCAGCAAACTTGCTGTACATTCGAAATAAATCACCGGAAAAAATAGCCGCCTCATCTCCACCGGTGCCAGCACGAATCTCCAAGAATACATTCTTCCCATCATTAGGGTCCTTAGGTAACAGCAACCTCTGAAGATCAAGCTCTAATTCTTCTTGCTTAGCCTCTCCATCATTGACTTCCTCACTCGCCATAGCTCGTATATCAGGATCAGCGTCTTTTAGTAGATTCTTGGCTTCATCTATATCCGTGACTGTTTCTTGAAACCGCCCATAGGTCTGAACTACAGGTTCAAGTTCGGCATACTCCTTGGATAATCCTCGGAACTTATCTTGATTACTAATTATCTCAGAATCACTGAGCAGAGCGCCTACTTCCTCATAGCGCTCAGCAAGCAAATCAAGTTTAGCCAAAATTGATGCTTTCATTGCGTTTTAATACCTAGGTTAAATTAAACGAGAAAAAGATCGACCCACACCAATCAACGTTTGTTCTTATTGAGATCAAATAGCTCTTTGGTCGCGTTAATAGCATCGTCACGACCCTCTTCACTGGCCTGTTTTAATCTGGTGGTGGGTTTATGAAGTAGCTTATTAGTCAAGTTTCGCGCCAGAGAATTAATTACCTCGGTGGAATCTTGCCCCCTTTCCAAAGCCAGCATCGCTTTATCGATCTCTGCATCACGTATTTTTTCAACGCTACTGCGAAACGCTCGTATGGTATCAACGGCTGCTAGTGCACGATATTCCTTAGTCCAGTTATCAACTTCTTGATCAATGATTTGTTGCGCTAAATTCGCCGCGGAACTTCTTGCTCGAATATTGTCCTGCACCACTTCTTCAAGGTCATCCACAGTGTACAAATAGACATCTGCTAGCTCTTCCACTTCAGGCTCTATGTCTCGCGGAACAGCAATATCAACCATAAAATAGGGTTTGTGTTTGCGTTTTTTTAATGCCGACTCAACTGCACCCTTGCCTAAAATGGGTAGCTGACTGGCAGTCGATGAGATAATGATATCTGCCTGTGGTAAAAAATCAGGTATATCTGACAGTAAGATAGCATCCGCCGAATACGCTTCACCCAGTTCTTGAGCACGATTCAAGGTTCTATTAGCCACCGTGATCTTACCAATATTTTTATCACGCAAATGCTTGGCTACAAGCTCTATTGTCTCCCCCGCGCCAATCAATAAGGCGTGAGCATTATTAAGATTAGCAAAAATCTGAGTGGCCAAATTAACAGACGCATAGGCAACGGAAACTGGGTTTTTACCAATCGCAGTCTCAGAACGCACTCGTTTTGCTGCGGAGAATACTTGCTGAAACACTTGATTGAGCACTGTAGATACGGTTCCTGCTTCTTGCCCTACAGCATAAGCCGACTTTATCTGGCCAAAGATCTGTGGCTCACCGAGTATTAAAGAATCTAAACCACTAGCAACCCGCATCATATGAGTGACCGCCTCTTCCCCGCGATAGCAGTAATAACAAGATTTTAATTGCCCAATCTCTACACCTTTAACCATCGCCAACCAAGTGAGTAACTGAGTGTCAGTAACATCTCCATGCAAGTAAAGTTCTGTCCTATTACAGGTGGACAAAAGGGCTATCTCTTGCACATGTAGAATTGACCTTGCATCCTGAAGCGCCTGAACCACTATTTCAGGAGCAAAAGCAATCTTTCCGCGCAAATCTACGGAAGCGGATTTATGATTAATACCGAAGGCTAAAGTAGTCATAGCACTCAGTGACGAACCGACTTTTTCAAAACAAACTTTCTCTTGATTGGCTATATTTGTGATTTATTAAGGCAATTTTACACAACTATCCACTAGTATTGGAGTTTATGGAGAAAACAATTGCCAACAAGCAAACAAATAATGTAAAACCTGTACGATAGCAATTGTCTTACGGGGCATTATCCTTGAAAATAAAAGTATGAAAAACGGACTCCATTTACACTTAATCCTAATCAGCACACTGCTCACTAGTTGTGCAAATCAAATCATCGATTCAAACGACCAGTCCACCGCCACAAATATCAATGTCGCAGATCCAATTGAGCTACCACTAAAACCTATACCAATTGAAAGTCTTTATGATCTGTTAGTAGGCGATGTAGCCCTTAGCCGAAATCAATTTGACGTAGCCCTGCATTATTACAGTGGTCAGGCCCGTATTACCGGCGATAGGGAAATCATAGATTTAGCTCACCGCATTGCTGAATATTTGTCTGATCGGGCTGTGCAGCTTGAAATGGCGTTGCTGTGGGTGCAGTTTGCACCTCAAGACCCCAAGGCACATCGAGCTGCTCTTGGGGCTTATTTAGATACAGGAGAAGCCGCTAGTGCGCTCAAGCATGGGCAGTGGCTTTACGAGAATGAAGACGACTTTGATGCACTGTTATTTATTGTATCTTCAACACTAAATTCTCAAGCACAACGCTCAGAGTTCTTAAATTCAGTGTTGCAGCTAACCTTTAGCCCCGAAAAGCAGTCATCTGTTCAATTGCTTGCGGCTATTCTTCTTCAGAGTGACGGCCAGCTGGAGAAATCAGAGAACTATGTTCGTGATTTTTTAAACAGCAGACCTGATGATCAAAAGGGCATATTGTTGTTAGCTCAAATTTTGCATCAAAGAAACCAGGGGCAGGAGGCTATTAAACTCCTCAAAGATGCCCTGCAGAAATTCCCCAAAGACCGCGAATTAAGAACACAATATGCTCGATTTTTAGCTGTTAAGTCTCCAGAAAGGGCTATCGCTCAATTTGAATTACTTCGTGCTGAAGATCCAAAGGATCAAGAAGTTAATTTTGTTTTAGGTCTCATGCAATTTAGCCAAGGTAGATTTGAAATAGCCAAGGATCTTCTCCGGCAGGCCTCAACACAACAGAGTTTACGAGCTAATGCGCAATATCATTTAGGCGTTATTGCTGATCGCCAAAGAAACATCTCTGAGGCAATAAACCATTACTCCCAAGTCCGTTATGGTCGAAATTATATTGTTGCAGCCTCTCGTTTAAGTGCCCTGTTAGCAGATCACCGCAGTATTGATGAGGCTCGTCAATATCTTCAGCGATTGCGAATCAGCCAGCCAAATAAAGCGATTAGCTTATTCCAGGTTGAATCAAACTTATTGTTACGGATGCGCCAACCAAGGCAGGCCTTAATCATTCTCTCAACAGGTTTAGAGAATTACCCCGATGATCCAGAATTGTTGTATGCCCGATCTATGGTTGCAGAGCAACAGGACAACTTTGCTCTTGCCGAAAGTGACCTAAGATCTCTATTGGCGCAAGACGAAGATAACGCAACTGTTCTTAATGCGCTGGGCTACACCATGATACTTCATACTGATCGTAGGGAAGAGGCTTATAAGTTAATTCTGCGCGCATATAGCCTAGCTCCCAATGAGCCCTCGATCTTAGACAGTCTCGGCTGGGCCTTATTTAAACTTGGTCGACCTATTGAAGCTCTCGAACATCTAACAAAAGCTTTTGATATAGTTTCTGATCCTGAGATAGCCTCCCATCTTGGTGAGGTTCTGTGGGCTTTGGAATACAACGAAAAGGCAATGGATGTGTGGCTTTACGCTCTGAAGCAAAATCCAAATCACACCATTATTCTGGAAACAATGCTTCGACTTGGTGCTAATGCAAGTGTTGAATCATGAGATTTAAATATAGCCTATCTCTAAGTCTACTATGCCTAATAACGGGTTTAAGTGGCTGCAGTACGGCGCCAACTCAGGTTATTGATGGTCGTAATTGGTCCAATCATAGAGAACAAGTTAGTCAAATCAATCACTGGTCGATCAGTGGAAAGATGGGCTACCGGTCTGCAGAACAAGGCGGTAGTGCCAATTTTATGTGGACTCAAAATCAAGGTGATTACACCATTTCCCTGAGCGGTCCACTTGCTATGGGAAGAGTAGTCATCACCGGAAATCAACGAGTTGCTGAGATGCAGCATGGCAAAAACAGTTATCTTCAAACGCCTGACCAACTTGCAATACAGCTAACTGGGATGCCACTGCCTGTGCAGTTACTCAACTGGTGGGTGACTGGTGTGCCTTCGCCTGAGTATCTTAGTCCTGATAATTTAGTCCTCAATTCAGACGGTACGGCATCTAACTTCAAGCAACATGGCTGGCAATTAGTCTTCTCGCGCTACCAATTTTTTGATCAAGGATATCTGCCAACAAAAATAATCGGCCAAAAAGATGAACAAAGCTTTAAACTAATCATCAAGAACTGGTCTTTTCCAGAAAACTAAATTAATCAATACTGATGCTACTATGTCAACTCTTAGCCTGCCCTCACCGGCAAAGATCAATTTGTTTTTGCACATTACCGGACAACGGTCAGACGGTTATCACAATCTGCAGACCCTCTTTCAGCTACTAGATTTTGGCGACAAACTAGTGTTTCGCAGCAACCGATCCGGAAACATAAAAATAAATGGAAATATTGACGGTGTTGATGAAAAAAATAATTTAATTTTTCATGCTGCAACGCTACTGCAGAAATCAACGGGTTGCGATCTTGGCTGTACTATTGATTTGACTAAAAACCTGCCAATGGGAGCAGGACTTGGAGGCGGCAGTAGCAATGCAGCCACCACGTTAGTTGGCTTGAATGCCCTTTGGAAATGCGGCCTTACAGCTAATCAGTTATCTGATCTTGGCAAAACTTTAGGCGCAGATGTGCCCGTTTTTGTCCATGGTGAAAGTGCCTTCGCGGAGGGAATTGGTGACATATTGACGCCTTTAACTCTCCCTCAAAGGTGGTTTTTAGTGATTACACCAAATTGTCATGTATCAACGAGAGAAATTTTTTCTAATCCTCAATTGACAAGGAACTCATCACCAATCAAAATACGCGCCCTTTCAGGGGTAGAGTATAGGAACGACTGCCAAGACGTGGTTTCCAAACTCTATCCAGCAGTGGGAACTGTACTGCAATGGGTAGAAAATTTTTCTGCCCCTCTGATGACAGGGACAGGTGCGAGCGTATTCTGTAGTTTTGATAGTAAATCTGAGGCTCAACATGTGCTCAGTAAACTGCCAAAACAATGGACTGGGTTTGTAGCGAAGGGCGTAAATCGCTCTCCTGTGCACGAGCAGTTGCATGATTTTTTTACTGGGGCGTCGCCAAGCGGTTAAGGCAACGGGTTTTGATCCCGTCATCGGAGGTTCGATCCCTCCCGCCCCAGCCATTTCAAAATATCGCGAGCAATAGGAAAACTGACGTGGCTAGATTAATGGTGTTCACCGGAAACGCAAATCCGGAGTTAGGTAATCAAATAGCAAAGTCTTTGGGTGTCTCTCCGAGCAATGCTCATGTAGGGCTATTTTCAGACGGCGAGATCAATATTGAGATTCGCGACAATGTTCGTGGACACGATGTTTTTATTGTGCAGCCAATCTGCTCCCCGACAAATAGAAATCTGATGGAGCTGGTGTTCATGATTGATGCGCTGCGTCGAGCATCTGCAGGCCGTATCACCGCAGTAGTTCCTTACTTTGGTTATGCTCGCCAAGATCGACGAGTAAGGTCGGTGCGTGTGCCGATCAGCGCCAAAGTGGTTGCAGATATGTTGTCTAACGCAGGCGTAGACCACGTGTTAACCGTAGATCTTCATGCGGAGCAAATTCAAGGCTTCTTCAACTGTACTGTTGACAATGTCTATGGAGCTCCGGTTTTGCTAGATCATATCGAGCGTCAAAATCATAAGAACCTTCAGGTCGTATCTCCGGATATCGGTGGTGTAGTTAGAGCTAGAGCAGTTGCTAAGCAGTTAGGTTGTGACTTAGCTATTATCGACAAACGCCGCCCCTCTGCCAATGAGAGTGAAGTGATGAATCTAATTGGTGAAGTAGCCGACCGCACCTGTGTATTGGTAGATGACATGGTCGATACCGCCGGAACATTGTGCAAAGCAGCACAGGCTTTGAAAGAAAAAGGGGCTACCAAAGTGGTCGCTTATGCTACCCATGCGGTTCTATCTGGAGCCGCCATAAGTAACATTGCAAATTCAGAGCTGGATGAGTTGGTTGTTACTAATAGTATCCCACTCAATGACGAGGCGAAGGAATGCGGAAAAATTCGAGTACTTCCTATCGGGCCATTGCTTGCCGAGTCTATTCGACGTATTAGCAATAAAGAATCTATTAGTGCCATGTTTTTGTAACAGGGCTTGATGTAACCGCCTCTTAAAGAGGTTTTTAAACTCCATTACAGGTCTGGTCGCGGTCTGTATTGGCATAACTTGGAGACTATTATGTCTACTGATTTTATTTTACATGCGAAAGGTCGCGAAGATACAGGGAAAGGTGCGAGCCGCCGCCTGCGTCGTCTGGCCGGAGAAGTACCCGCTATTGTTTATGGTGGCAAGCAAGACCCCGCCAAAATAATGCTTACTCACAAAGATGTTGCCAAAGCACTGGATAACGAAGCTTTTTATTCAAGTATTGTTTCTCTAGATATTGATGGCTCTACCGAAGATGTGATTATTAAGGATGTTCAGCGTCATCCTGCTAAGAAACTTGTCTTACACCTAGATTTCTTCCGTGTCAGCAAAACAACCGTTCTTCAAACTAAGGTTCCATTGCACTTCATTAATGAAGATGTGTCTCCTGGCGTTAAATTGAACGGTGGTATTGTTGCTCATACAATGACGGATATCGAAATATTGTGTCTGCCTAAAAATCTCCCTGAATACATTGAAGTGGATATGGCAGAAGTTGATATCGGCGATATCGTGCATATTTCGAATATTGTGTTACCAAAGGGTGTTGAGAGTGTTGCCTTAAACCTTGGCGATGACCATGACCTGTCGGTTGCTACCATTAATAAGCCCAAGGCTATTGAAATTGAAGAAGATGTGGAATCTGCAGATGATGCAGATGATGCAGATGATGCAGAATCTTCAGAAGAGTCAGAAGGTGATACAGAAGAGGGTGCAAGCGAAGAGTAATCTTCAATCTTGCCCACAAGAAGGCCCTGACATTGGATACGCCCGTAGAGTTAATTGTAGGGCTGGGAAACCCCGGCCCCGCGTACGAACGGACACGACATAATGTTGGGGCCGACTTGGTTCTGAACTTAGCTAATTCTCATAGCGCTCAGTTTAAGCACGAAACTAAGTTTTTTGGCGATACTACTAAGATTAATCTTGATGGCATATCCATTAGGCTTCTCATTCCTAGCACTTTTATGAATCTCAGTGGCAAGTCCATAGGAGCTCTGGCGGGTTTTTATCAAATCCCCACCGAGCGTATTTTGGTAGTCCATGATGAATTAGATTTAAGTCCAGGTATTGCGCGCTTTAAAAAAGGTGGCGGTCATGGCGGTCATAATGGTCTTCGAGATACGATTAAGTGCCTTGGTAACAATAGTGACTTCGCAAGGCTAAGAATTGGTATTGGACATCCGGGGAATGCCAGACAAGTCGTCGACTATGTGTTGAAAAAAGCGCCGCCAAGTGAGCAAGAATTAATTAATATCAGTATTGATGACTCTCTATGCGCACTTTCGTTGGCCGTATCAGGACAATGGGAACGAGCCATGACTAAGTTACATAGCACTGACTAACACAGAATTGGGACACCCCAACTAGCAAAAAGAGTCACAAGGATTTTATTATGGGTTTTAACTGCGGTATTGTCGGTCTCCCAAATGTGGGTAAATCAACCCTATTTAATGCACTGACCAAAGCAGGTATTAGTGCAGAAAACTTTCCATTCTGCACCATAGAACCAAACACTGGTGTAGTGCCTATACCCGACCCTCGCCAAGACAAAATTTCCGCGATTGTTAACCCTCAAAAGATTATTCCAACTAGCATGGAGTTTGTTGATATCGCGGGTTTGGTCGCTGGAGCCTCCAAAGGGGAAGGTTTAGGCAATCAATTCTTAGCTAATATCCGAGAGACTGATGCAATTGCCCATGTAGTGCGATGCTTTGATGATGAAAATGTTATCCATGTGGAAGGAAAGATCAATCCAGCAGATGATATCGATGTTATTAACACAGAATTAGCTTTGGCAGATCTTGAGAGTGTTGAGAAGGCACTATTGCGCGTAGCCAAAGCTGCAAAAGGAAAGGACAAAGACTCTATTGCGTTGCAGAAAGTCTTGGAAAAAATACTTCCACATCTAAACGAAGCCAAGCCCCTTCGATCTTTTGTTTTATCAGACGATGAGCTAAAACTTCTGCGGCCTTTAAGCCCACTAACACTTAAGCCGACCATGTATATTGCCAACGTCGATGAAGAAGGATTCAAAAATAATCCATATCTTGATGCGGTAATCGCAATTGCCGATCAAGAAGGCGCCGTTGTTGTTCCCATCTGTAATAAGTTAGAGGCAGAAATTGGTGAGCTTGAGGATGACGAGCGAGACGAGTTTTTACAGGAACTCGGTATGGAAGAACCTGGATTAAATCGCGTTATCCGAGCCGGCTACAACCTCCTTGGGCTTCAAACCTATTTCACTGCAGGAGAGAAAGAGGTTCGCGCTTGGACCATTCCCGTAGGTGCTACAGCGCCAAATGCAGCGGGGAAAATTCATACAGATTTTGAGAAAGGCTTCATTCGAGCAGAAATTGTGGGCTACGACGACTACATCGCGGGTAATGGCGAGCAAGGTGCTAAAGATGCAGGCAAATGGCGCCTGGAAGGGAAAGAGTATATTGTCAATGACGGAGATGTTATTCATTTCCGCTTTAACGTTTAATCTCCTGATGACATCCCAATGAGCAACCTATCCGGCCGATGGAAGTTTGGTCTTCTTTTGGCTGCATCCACCGCATTCATGTGGGGTGTTTTGCCAATCGCTCTTAAGGGTTTAATGAGTACTCTTGACCCAATGACTACTACATTTTTCCGTTTTTTTATCGCCGCTGTTCTTATTACTCCCTACCTGTTAGCTCGCAAAAAGCTCGTCAATAAGAATAAATTTTGTTCCATAAAATTATCATTGCAACTGCTATGCGCAGGCTTGCTGCTCACCGCTAACTATGCTTTGTATATTTTTGGTCTTGAAAGATCTTCCCCCGAAGCCGCTCAAGTGATGATGCAACTTGCACCAGTACTCTTGCTACTTGCCGGTGTTTGGATCTTTAAAGAACAATTCACACCGTTCCAATGGTGCGGCTTTGCTGTCTTTATTGGTGGTTTAATCCTGTTTTTTAGCCCACGCTTCGATGACGTTTTTGTTTCCCTTAATGGTTATGGAGAGGGGTTAATACTTTTGATATTGGCAGCCGTCACATGGGTCGGTTATGCCATCATCCAAAAATTTCTGCTGCGGGACTTCAACGCGGAGGAAACTATGCTGGTATTTTACTGGATTGGCGCTCTAGCTTTCTTACCCTTTTCAAATTTTGAAACCCTACCGGACCTAACCTCACTTCAATGGTCTCTTCTGCTCTTTTGCGGATTTAACACACTTATTGCCTACGGCTGTTTCTCTGAAGCATTAATGCATATAGAGGCATCACGGGTCAGCGCGGTGATTGCAATAACCCCGCTAGTGACTCTGTCGTCCGTTCAATTAATCCCCTTTACTGGAATCACGGCAGAACCTCTAATGCTAGTCACGATACTAGGTGCTATTTGTGTAGTGATTGGATCCATCATCACGGCGACTGCCAAAGGTAAAGTAAAAGCAAACCTTGAGTGATTAAAATCTTAAAAATTAGCAAGTAACTAGTGCCCTAGAGCAAGGTGACCACATTAAACGACCTGAAGATTCTGACTTATGTGTTGTGCCTGACAAAGGTATCTTTACTAATGAAGTGGCAAGCTGTTAAGGCGACTCATTGGGTGCCATGGACAAAAATGCGGCCACAACGGGATCTCCTAAATTTCGCTTGAAACAACAAAGCCCTAAATCGAAGGGTTGAATTTGAGTATCGGGCAGTAAGTCTACAAGATCTTTCACCGGACTATTATCGGCCACTACGATTGGCGACAAACCTATACCAAAGCCTAGGGCAACCATACTCACCAACGCCTCCTGCCCGGACACCTGCGCATAGACATTGGGTCGCCCAGCGTGTTTCTGTCGAAACCACTGCTCAAAGCGTTTTCTGGCAACACCATGCTCGGGCATAATGATAGGCACAGTTTTCCAGTCAATTGAATCAGACTGAAGGGCCTTTTTAACTGCACAATTCATGGTGGGTACCACAACGGCTAAGGGCACTGACGCAATGGTTTGAAAATGAATGCTCGTGGGTAAATCATCTGGTCTTGCGGCGATAGCTAAGTCCACGCGCTTGCCTCTAATTTGATCAATACCATCCGCAGCATCACCTGTGTCTAAGTTAATCTCAACCTTTGGGTGTGCCTGTCTAAACTTTTCAAGCAGCGGTGGCAAATAGGCGTAAGACGCCGTCACTGAACAATAAATATTCAAGGATCCTGACAACTGTTGTTGTGCCTCATTTAGCGACAACTTGAGTGATTCATATTGCTCAATTTGATGATCAGAGTAGGCCAATAACTTTTTCCCCTCAGCTGTCAATATCACAGAGCGATTGTCACGTATCAATAGCTGGCTGCCTAAATGCTCCTCAAGCCGCTGAATCGCGCGGCTTAACGTTGAGGGGCTAACATGGCAGGCAGCAGCGGTCTTGCCAAAGTGCAAGGTGTTGGCAAGGTGCTGAAAAAGAGTCAATGATCGGATATCCATGGCCAAATGGTACTGAATACTCATCATTATTGCAAAATATGCAACGTTATATTGAATACATATCGTTTTCAGCAATAACTTTATTTAGATACACTGCGCGTCCGAACCGACATAAAACAGTTGGCATCGAATTTAAAGCTACCCGCACAGCGGTAATTGGAGAACAACAATGGCAAATTATTTTAATACTCTCAGCCTCAGCAATAAGCTGAGTCAACTAGGAAAGTGTCGATTCATGGACCGCAGCGAATTTACCGAGGGTTGCGAATACATTAAGGGCTGGAATATTGTCATTATTGGTTGTGGTGCCCAAGGGCTTAACCAAGGTCTCAATATGCGCGACTCTGGCTTAAACATTTCTTACGCCCTGCGCGAGCAAGCCATTGCTGAAAAACGTCAGTCCTTTCAGTGGGCATCTGAAAACGGATTTACCGTCGGCACAGCAGAAGAGCTTGTTCCTGCTGCTGACTTGGTACTTAACTTAACCCCTGACAAGCAACATACTGCCGCAGTGACTGCGGTCATGCCCCTAATGAAGGAGGGTGCGACCCTTGCTTACTCCCATGGCTTTAATATTGTTGAAGAAGGCATGCAGATTCGCGATGACCTCACCGTGATTATGGTTGCCCCCAAGTGCCCTGGCACTGAAGTACGTGAAGAGTACAAGCGTGGCTTCGGCGTACCTACACTCATTGCTGTGCATCCTGAAAATGACCCCCAGGGTAACGGCCACACTATTGCAAAGGCCTACGCCTCAGCCACCGGCGGTGACCGAGCCGGCGTCCTCGAATCCTCTTTTATCGCCGAAGTTAAGTCTGACTTAATGGGGGAGCAAACTATTCTGTGTGGCATGTTGCAAACTGGCGCTATCTTGGGCCACCAACAATTACTTAATTTGGGTGTTGATGCAGCCTATGCGCGTAAGTTAATCCAATACGGCTGGGAAACAGTCACCGAAGGGCTCAAGCACGGCGGCATTACCAATATGATGGACCGTTTGAGCAACCCTGCCAAAATTAAAGCATTCGATATGGCAGAAGAATTAAAAGGTCTCTTGGCGCCACTATTCCAAAAGCATATGGACGACATTATTGAAGGTGAGTTTTCTCGCACTATGATGGTTGATTGGGGCAACGATGATGCCAATCTTTTAAAGTGGCGCGCCCAGACTGCAGAAACTACCTTTGAGCAAGCCGCAGATTGTGACACTGAGATAACCGAGCAAGAGTACTATGACAAAGGCATTTATTTGGTCGCCATGATCAAAGCTGGCGTTGAGCTAGCCTTTGACACCATGGTTGCCTCAGGCATCATTGAAGAGTCTGCCTACTACGAGTCACTGCACGAAACACCATTAATCGCCAACTGTATCGCTCGTAACAAATTGTACGAAATGAATGTGGTGATCTCTGATACTGCTGAATACGGCAACTACCTATTTACCCACGCCGCTGTGCCACTTTTGCAAGCACATGCTAATGCATTAACCCTCGAAGACCTAGGCGGTGGTTTAAACGATCCCTCAAATGCCGTAGACAACATTCGTCTAATTGAAGTCAACGATGCCATTCGCGACCACGATGTAGAAATTATTGGCCACGAACTGCGCGGCTACATGACTGACATGAAACGTATTGTAGAATCAGCTAACGCGTAATGATTATTGGACGCTATCATGCGGCCAAGGGACACAAAAAAGCCCGACTGCGAATTGCGTAGCCGGGCTTTTCTTTATTACGTGAATTACTTTTAGATCAATCCTATTAAGAGTTAATCTCGAACAACCCTGCTGCACCCATGCCACCACCAATACACATGGTAACAACACCGTACTTAGCTTTGCGGCGACGGCCTTCAATTAGAAGGTGGCCAACCATACGTGAGCCAGTCATTCCAAAGGGATGACCAATAGAGATAGACCCACCGTTAACATTGAGCTTGTCCATTGGGATGCCGAGAATATCGCGACTGTAGATAACCTGACAGGCAAACGCTTCGTTAAGCTCCCATAGGTCGATGTCATCCATTGATAAACCAGTTGCCTTGAGTAATTTAGGCACAGCAACAACTGGTCCAATACCCATTTCATCGGGCTCACAACCACCCACTGCAAAGCCACGGAAGGTTCCAAGAATATCTAGACCGCGTCGCTCTGCTTCTGACCTCTCCATTAATACCTGTGCGGATGAGCCGTCAGACAACTGAGAGGCATTACCCGCAGTAATGAAGGCATCTTCACCCATAATTGGGTTCAGACTGGCTAAGCCCTCAATGGTTGTTGAAGGACGATTACAATCATCCTTGTCAGCCACTGCAGCGTGCTCAGTGATCTCGCCAGTTTCTTTGTTTTTAACTTTCATGATGGTATTCATGGGGACGATTTCATCATCAAAGGCACCTGCCTCTTGACCGGCGGCTGTTCGCTGCTGACTGATCAATGAATATTCATCCTGTGCTTCACGTGAGATGCTATAACGATCAGCAACAATATCTGCGGTCTTGATCATCGGATACCAGAGCCCTGGATACTTGCCATACAGCTCAGGCTCAACAGATTCCTTAACATCACTGGTACCGGGCAAAGATATACTTTCAACACCACCGGTGACCATTACGTCTACGCCCTCGGCAATAATGCGCCCAGCGCCCATGGCCAAGGTTTGTAACCCTGAAGAACAAAAACGATTAACACTCGTGCCCGATGTAGTAGCAGGGCACCCTGCAGCTAATGCTGCGTTACGAGCTATATTAAAGCCGGTAGTGCCTGACTGGGCAGCATTACCCAGAATTACATCATCAACTTCAGCAGGGTCTATGCCTGCACGTGCTATTGCATGCTCTATAGAATGCGCTGCTAGCTTGATGCCATGGGTGTTATTAAAGGCACCGCGAGCCGCTTTGGTTAGCGCTGTGCGTGCTGTTGATACGATAACTGCTTCTCTCATTATTTACTCCGTGTTGTCATCTTCAGGTTTAATTGGCATTATATATGCCATAATATAAGTAACTCAAGTTTGATCGATCTTTAGTCGCTTGATTGATGCTCATTTAATAGCGTCTTAACCAGCGAAATTGCCATGAGCGCCATAACAATAGAAAACGGTAGAGCGCCAATAATCATAACTGAACGCAATGCGTCCATTCCCCCAGCCGCTAACAAAACACCAATCAGTACCGAGAACAACACACCCCAAATAACCACATGCTTGGCTTGCTTCTGGCTTTGGTTACCGCCTGAGGCCAAGGTGTTGATGATCAAAATTCCTGAGTCTGCTGAGGTGACCAAAAAGGTCAACAGTAAAACCACAATAACCACTGATAGTGCCACTGCAAGTTCTGGAGAAAGAATCAAGTTGATGGTTTTGAACAGCTGCGCAGAAATATCTGCGTTCACTATAGATCCTTGGGCTACTCCAGACAATTCTAGATCAATAGCCGTGGCACCAATAAAGGTAAACCAAACTAGACAAATGAGGGACGGAATAATCATCGCACCGATGACATATTCTCTAATGGTTCTTCCACGGGATACCCGGGCTAAAAATAGTCCTACAAAGGGTGCGAATGCTATCCACCATGCCCAGTAAAAGATCGTCCATGAGCCTTGCCAACTCTGCAATGCGCCTGAGGGCTCGGCGCCATTGTCTGTCCATACAGTTGTCGACATAGCGGGCAGAGCAATCAAATAATCCCAAATGGTGTAAACAAAGGTTTGAAGAGCAAAGAAGGTAGCGCCAAACAATACAAAAAATGCGATTAAAAACACTGACAAGCTCATGTTGATATTGGACAGCCACTTAATCCCCCGCTGTAATCCAGACATGGCAGACAGACAAGAGGCACTGACAATGAGTGTTAAACCAACTAGTTGGGCTAGTAAAGTTGGCTTACCGCCCTCCCCGACAAGCCAGTCGGCACCACTGATATTAAATAAACCTGAAGCAAATTGAGACACTCCATAGCCAATGGTGACGCTCAGCCCTACTATGGTTGCCAATATTGCCACGATATCGACCAAATGCCCTGCATTACCAGACATAGCTCGGCCAAATAGTGGCTGAAGAGCGCTGCGAATAGTCAGTGGCAACCCGCGGTTGTAGGACAAATAACCAAGGGATATACCAACCACGCCGTAGCAAGCCCAAGGAGTAAATCCGTAGTGCAGCATGGCCCACTTGTAGGCATTGCGAACATTGTTCTCATCTAACCCATCGGTGAGGCCTTTGATGGTATCTGGGTTGTTAGCGAAGTGAAAAATAGGCTCAGCGGTAGAATAAGTTAGCATACCAATACCAATCCCCGCACCGAACATCATCGACAGCCATGTAAACATGTTGAATTCAGGGGTCTCGTCAGCTTTACCCAGTTTCACGTGTGCAGTACGAGGCCACAGCCCAAGCACTAAACAAACAATGGTGTAAAACGCTGTGACGTAGACATACCAGCCACCGAAATTCTGCGTGGACCAGTTTTGTACTTCTAAAAGAACTTCTCCTGCAGCCGAGGGAGATAAACCCACCCACACAATAAGGGCGCTAATAAGTAATTTTGGAACCACTGCAACGACTCGATTAAAGCCTTCGTAAAACCCTGATTGTTGTGTAGTAATAGCGACCGCAGCTTGGTCTTGACTTGGCTCTGATTCTTGCAAAATCTTTACTCCCCGTCTTTAAATTTAGGTAATGATGTGTATCTTTATTATTGATTATTTTTCGATTAAGACTCAAAAAAGAGCCTCTACTTACCCTCAGTTGGGATAGTCTAGCAAAACCGAGGGTCTATCCTATTGCAGTACCTTATTTAGAGCAATAAATTATACTAAAAAAGGTGCTTTGAGACTTGACTATAAGCGACTGCGAGTGTAACTTCTCGCCTCCCGATTAAGCGGCCATTCTGGCTCACTTAAAATCGAAGGCTACGTAGCTCAGCTGGTTAGAGCACAGCATTCATAATGCTGGGGTCGGTGGTTCAAGTCCACCCGTAGCCACCATATTTCTCAATGCCTTCAACTATATAAATACCTTCAGCTTTTTTCATTACTCTTCACACTCAAAGTGCCGGTTTTTTGGAACATCTTTTTAAACTAAATGAGTCACAATTATAAAATGTAGAGGTTGTATACTATTTCTAAGGGTCTTAGTGTTACAGTCTCAGGGAAGCATAAACACTTATCGAATAACCCAAAATATAGAGCCTAATTTAAATCATGAGACACCCCAGCTTTAAAAACCTTATGGCACGACTTATTCATTTTTCTGGTATTTTTAGCCTCATCTTTGCCTGCCAGTTAAATGCTTTAGAGTTCGATATTGAAACTATCGCAGTGAGCCCAAAACATAATGTAGATATCATCCCTTTCTCCAACGAATCAT